>Ga0209249_1000014_pt1 | contig 271218 bp, 287 predicted proteins | sample SaaInlV_200m_DNA_4_FD_184653 | JGI IMG/M metagenome (GOLD analysis project Ga0209249, IMG submission 184653) | Marine microbial communities from expanding oxygen minimum zones in the Saanich Inlet - SI037_S3LV_200m_DNA (SPAdes) (version 2) | ecosystem: Environmental > Aquatic > Marine >... | reverse complement strand
GGCGCTGTCCCAAAAGAGATTAGCTATGATCCACCGAATAACTTTAGCTAACTTTTCTAAGTTATAAGTTATTACTTTCCATCCAAATTCTCTTTTTTTCATATAAGGTATTTTACTTCTTAATCCTCTAAACCTACTTTTTAGACTAAAATTAACACTCTCCACTATATTCCTCCTGGAATATAGTTCATTGCCTTTTGCACAACGTTTTCTATGCTTACCTTTTGGATTATTAACTTTAAAATCTCTCACTGGTGCATATAACAAATTACCTTTTTCAAAAGCTAATTTATGAAGATATTCCGAATCATATCCTTTGTCTGCAAGAATAAGTATCTCTTTATGTTTAAGACGATTAATCATTGTTTTTGCACCAAGAACGTCATGTCTTGGTTTTATACGAACTACAAAATCATGAATTAATTTTGTGTTAGTATCAATCAGCAAATCAATCTTTGCAAAAGGCATTTTATAATTTTTAACACCAAACTGTTTAAGTCTTTTTTCATAATGACGACTTCTTTGCCAACTATCAAAACCAGTAGCATCAATGGCCATTAATTTTGGTTGACTTAAAGAGGTAGTTTGATCAAGAAATTTACGTAAACAGCCCAGATCAAATTTTTTTATCCATCGATGAAGAGTTGATTTACTAACCAACTCTTTAAGGCCAAGCCATCTTGGCCATTTACTCTCAACTAATTCATCTACAAATTTACGTAATGCTTTACCGCTTCTCATTTGTAAGATTATCAGCGCAACACGCTGATAATTAGTATAAATTTTACTGCCAAGAACATTATCATGTAATGGAAGCTCTAAAGAATTGCAAAGTTTAATAATCTCTGAATGTAATCTAGTATTATACTGGTTTGTTATGGTTTTTTGTGTCATAACCTAAAGTTATAACTTACCAGTATACTAATCTATTCCTTTTGGGACAGCGCCGAAAAAATTAATTAGTTTCAATTTGATAATTTTCAATTTTGACATTTAGGACAGAAGTATGTTCCTCGAGAATTCATTTTAATTTTTTCTATTTTTGAATTACAAGACTTACAGTTAGATTTTTTGTATACCTTAAGGAAGTTAAAGAAATTTCCTACATCACCATTAGAAGTAACATATGCAGAATCAAAAGAAGTTCCATTAAATTTAATCGCATCATTTAAGATAGATTTGATAGATTCAAACAATTTCTTGGTTTCGCTAAGTGTTAAAGATTCAATTTTCCTTTCTGGATGGAGGTTAGATAAAAAACAAGCTTCTTGAGCATAAATATTTCCTAGTCCTGCAATAACTTTCTGGTCAAGTAAAACGTTTTTAATTTTTGACCTTCTTTTTTTGTTAATTATTGTAGCAAAATTTTGAAATTTAAATTTTTCGTCTAATGGTTCTGGTCCTAAACCTTTTTCTTTAAAATATTCTTTTAATAACTTTGTTCTAACTACTTTTATTACTCCAAATTTTCTCCAATCATTGAATAACATGTGGCTATAATCTCTAAAATTAAACAAAACTCTTGTTGCTGAACTTTTCTGTTTGTTTTCAGAATAATCACTATAAATCAGTTGGCCAGTCATACGTAAATGTATCACTAAAGAATTTTCATTAGATAAATTTATTATTAAATATTTGGCTCTTCTATCTAAAGATTTGATTACTGTATTTTTTTGTTGATCTAAATTTGAATCAATACTATCTTTGTTGTCAAGAACACTAATATTTTCAATTATTTTCCCAATAATCTCTTTTTCAAGACCTTTTTTAATTGTTTCAACTTCTGGTAATTCAGGCATATTGCTTTTGTATGATTAGAATGTTTTTAAGTTTTGTTAAGTACTTTTAATAATCTAATTATTATTAATAAACCTATTAATGATAAAGGGTGGGCAATAAATTAAAAATAAATAAGAAATATAGAAAAAAAATTAATCTTTTTTATTTGGCAAAATTCTAAACATTGTGGTGTTACAATTAGGACATTTCCCTTTCATAGCTCTTCTTTCAACGCCACCTTTTCCTTTCATAGAAACTTCGTTAGCCTCAGCCATTTCTCTTTTTGCTTTACATTTCACACAATATGCTTCCATTTTATTTTCACCTCTTTGTAATTAGCGAGGAAAGTAATTTTTATTTCCTCTTTTATCGTGAATAACGTCTTAGAAAAAGTTACCCTTTACTAAGCTCACTGAACTTAACATAAACAGCCCTTGCTTAAAAGCTTTTTGTTTATCTAAGCGATGGTTAAAAACATAAATAAAATAAAAATAGGTTCAAAAACAAGCAAAATTGAGGTTTTTTATTGTTTTTAAGATTTAATTTGTTAGTTTTCAATTATTTTCTTGTTCCTTAAGTTTAATTCCAATTTTAACTTTGAAAATTTCAGTTTCAAGAGTTGTGTTTCCTTCAAAACTTATTTTTTCAGCATTTAAAACTGCTTTTAAATCTTCTGAGATATGGTTGATTTTTTCTTTAAAATTGACTAATCTTCCATCACTTTCATCTTTAATGAAAATAATCTCTTCAATTTCTGATTTCAAAGATAAATTTTGTTCAGACTTGAATTTTCTAACTGCATTTATTATGTCTACTCCAATATCTCCAATTAGTTCAGCTTTTTCATTTACTAGTTTTGGGGAATATTCTGGCCATTTAGTAAGATGTATGCTTTCATTTTTTTCATTGCTTTTGAAAAATAGTTGATAAATTTCTTCGGTGATGTGTGGTGTAAAAGGGGCCATTAATTTATTAACTGTTAAAACTGTTTTGTATAATGCTTTCTGGGCACTTGCTCTTTTATTTTCTCCTCTTTTGTCTGGGTTATATAATCTATCTTTGACAATCTCTAAATATTGGTCACAGAAAGTTTGCCAGAAGAAATTTTCAGCTACAAATTTTGATTTAGAATATTCAAATTCATCAAAATTTTCAGTTGCTAATTTAATCACATCATTAAGTTTAGTTAATAACCATTGATCAAACATTTCTAATTGTTTAAAATCACAATTACATGCAAAATTACTCTCTTCACTTTTAGTTCTGTTAGGTTTAAAATCTTCTAGGTGCATGAAAGAAAATTTGGATGCATTCCAAATCTTGTTAATAAATTTTTGACCAGTTAACAAATCTTTTTCCGGAAAAGATAAATCCTCCCCTAATTTACAACCACTTGCCATATATCTTAATGCATCAGAAGAATATTTTTGAATCATTCCTTGTGGTTCGATAATGTTGCCTTTAGATTTACTCATCTTTTTACCTTTTGGATCTAACATCCAACCATTAATGAAACAAACATTCCACGGTTTCATTTGGAAATGTAAATTACTTTTTACAACTGTGTTAAATAACCAGAATGAAATTATATCATGTCCTTGTGGTCTTAAATCCATTGGATTTTTAATTAAATAGTCATATACTGGTTTTCCTTTGAAAAGTTCTTTAACTATGGTGGGTGTTAATGATGATGTTGCCCAAGTATTGATTATGTCACTTTCTCCAACAAGATTTTTACTTTTACAATTAGGACAATTATCTACTGGGGCTTTATCACTTAATGGGTCTACTGGTAAATTTTCTATTTTTTCCATGATCACTTCATCACAATCTTTACAGTACCATACCGGGAATGGAATTCCAAAATATATCTGTCTGCTAATACACCAGTCCCAAGATAAACCTTTAACCCAATTATCAAACCTATTTTTCATATGGTGTGGATGCCAGTCAAGTTCGTTACCCCATTTTAACATATCTTCTTTTAAATCAAGATAACGAATAAACCATTGTTTAGAATGAACAAATTCAATTTCTGTACCACAACGTTCATGAACATTAACTGCATGGGTAATCTCTTTTTGATTGGTGAGAAGGTTAGCTTCTTTTAAATCTTCAATAATTTTTTCTCTAGCTTCTTTAATTTTTAAACCTTGATATTTCTCCCCAGCCAAAGAAGTAATTTTTCCATCCCTACCTATTGCACTTTTGATTGGCAATTGATGTTCTTTTTGCCATTCCATATCTGCTTTATCTCCAAAAGTACAACACATTACTATTCCTGTTCCTTTTTCTGGATCGGCTTTTGGGTCTGGTAGAATTGGAACTTCAAAATTAAACAATGGCACTTTTGCCATTTTACCTTCTAGTTTTTGATATCTTTTATCATCTGGATGAAAAAATATTGCTACACAAGCGGGTAAAAGTTCTGGTCTAGTAGTTGCAATAATTAAATCTTTTTCTGTGTTAGAAGTTTCATCTTTAATTTTAAAAGTAATATCATTAAATTTTGATGGAATATCTTTGTCTTCTAATTCAACTTGTGCAATTGCAGTTTGACATTTTGGACACCATATTGCTGGGGCTTCTTTTCTGTGAGCTCTTCCCATCTCATAAAGTTCAATGAAAGATTGTTGGCTTAGTTTAGTACAATGTTTGTTAATGGTGGTATAATTAACATTAAAATCACAACTGATTCCTAAATTTTTCCAATCTTGAACATACTTTGGTCTTAGTTCATTTTTTAGTGTATCTAAACATAATTTTACAAAATCTTTCCGGGGCATATCTTTAGCTCTAACTTTTTTCAATTTTTGAACTAACATCTGTGTCGGAAGACCATTATCATCTGTTCCAAACGGTTGTAGGACGTTAAAGCCTTTCATACGTTTATATCTAGCAATAAAATCTTGTTGACTATTGCCAAACGCATGGCCCATATGCATTTTACCAGAAACTGTTGGTGGGGGTGTGTCAATGCTATAAATTTTTTTATTATCTTTGTTATCTGCATCAAATTGGTAAGTTTTATTATCTGACCAAAACTTTTGCCATTTGGCTTCTGAGATTTTAGGATCGTATCTTTTAGGAATTTCCATTTTAGAAGAGTAGGGCAAGGGTTATTTAAAAAGTTAATTATAAAAAAAGTATTATAATAATGATATAATGCTAAATAAAATAATACTCTGTTTTTAATTTAATTGTTGCAATGGTATTTATAAAAATAATCAACGTATATGTTCTGGGGTGAATAATGCAATCAGTACCATAATCCCAACTCCTGCAATTATTGAAATTAGATGTAACATTGTTTCTGTTAATCTACAATCTCTATGTAATTCTGGAACTAAATTTGATGCTGCAATGTAAATAAAACTTCCTGCAGCAAATGGTATGATGAAATGTGTGAAATTAGTTGTTCTTCCAGCTAGTATGATCCCTAAAAATGCTCCAGCTAACGCAGTTAATGCTGACATGAAATTAAACAATAATGCTTTCTTTTTAGAAAGGCCAGAATATAATAAAACTCCAAAGTCTGCAATCTCTTGGGGTACTTCATGAAATATTACTGATATTGTTGCTGCAATTCCTAATGGTATGTTCACTGCATAAGCTCCAGCAATAACTAAACCATCCAAAAAGTTATGTATCCCATCTCCAATAAGGTTCATTGGTGCTAAATGGTATGCATGATTATGTGGTTTATTAGTAACACAATCTTTATGGTGATGCCAATGAATCAATTTTTCTATCATAAAGAAAGCTAAAAATCCTGTCAAAATATAAATTGCAATCTCTAAACTTCCTTGTCCTGTTTCCATTGCTTCAGGTAAGAAATGGATAAATACGCTTCCTAACAAGGTTCCTACTGATATGCTTAATAAAATTAATAGTACTCTTTTAGAAGTTTTTTTCCAAATTAGTAGGGGTAATGCTGCCACAACAGCAACTAAAGAAACAATAATTACACTTATGAAAGTATATGTGATTGCTATTGTCATTAATATTATTGTAACAAAGCTTATATATAATCCTTATTGATTCTCATTCTCAATAAGGTTATGTGAAGGGGGATTATGGTCAAAATGGCTAAAAACAGAAATACGATCCAAAAAAAAATAATTCAAAGTGAATTAGATAAAATGAAAACTTTTTTTACTGCAGAAAGCCTTTATGAAAAAATTAAACAAAAAGAAAGTAATGTAAAAGAAGAAAATTCAATAAGTAAGAATAACTCTAAAGTTAGTTTAGCAACAATATATCGTTATTTGAATGATCTGAAATCTCAAAATAAAATTTATTCTTACATCTGTAACAGAAGACAATTATATTCTAAACATGTGAAAAATCATTGTCATTTTATTTGTGAAGAAACTGGTAAAGTAACTCATTTTGAAATAGATTCATTAGATTTTCTAAAAGATAAAATTCCTGGTAACATTACTAGTTTCCAATTAGAAGTTAGGGGATTATGTGATGACTGTTGCAAAGGTGATTGTTTTTGTGGTAAGAAAAGAAAAGATTAGTTTTGATTAAATTTAAATTCTTCTTCTAATTATTTGACCAAATATCATTAAAAAATTCTTTATATTTTTCAGAATTAATTTTTGATCTTAAATCAAAAGCTGTAATCTTCTTATCATCAGCAATTATATTTATTACATGATCTTTAAAAATAAAAACTCCAGTTGGGAATTTAATGTTCACATATTTTATACTTTCATTACCAATCATATCTTTATAATTTTTTTCAATTGTTCTTTTTATATTTTTATTTAATAATAATCTAACTTTGATTTTGTTTTTTTTTCTCAAATCATGATAAAATTTGAAGAAACTCATCATTCTAGCTTCTTTTAATGATTCATTTAAACCAAAAACAAAAATCTCTTCATTTTTATTATCGTTTGTAAATAACTCTAAGAATAATCCTTTAACTCCCCGATAACCTTCAAACACTCTACTATATTGTTGTAATTCTTCTTCTTTCTGCTTGGCCAAAAGTGAGGGGATGATTTTTTCTATCTCTTTTTTATTATATTCTAAATCTCTTACTTTTTTATTTAATAATTCTAAAAGCATATTTGGGTTATTTGCATTAAATTTTTTTCTTCCTTCTTTTATTATACAACTTACTAATCCTTTTTCAATTAATTTGTCTAAAATAGGATAAACTTTAGCATGTGAGACCTTAGATTCTTTTGAAATTGGTCCAACTGAACTTTCCCCTAATTTGAATAATGAAAGATAAACTTTAATTTCTCCTTCACTAAAACCTAATTCTTTCAATTTTCCAAATGTAACTTTTCCCCCCATATTATTACTCCCTTGGGTGGAACTATTATTTAAGTATTTCTTATTTGCATTCACTTTTTATGGTAAAAATATACATGTTACAAAAAGACAAGGAAAAAATTGAATGTCTTCTATCTTCAGCAGATATATCTAAAAGAGAGTTGGCTAAAAGAGTAAGGGTTTCACCCCAATCAATATCTAATTTTCTTTCAGGAAAATATTCTCCTCACAAGAAAGTTAGGGAAAAAGTTTATCCTATATTGAAGGGCATTTATCTTGAACTTAATCAAGAAGATGAAGATCAATTTAAAGAAGAATTTGGTTTCATAAACAATCTTTCAGGTTATGAAGTTACTAACAATGAGCTGATTGAGAATAAATCAGATTATTTTAATGTAGTGTGGGGTGAAATTGAATCTCGAATAAATTCTTTAGCTCAATCAGAAAGACTTGAGTTAAGGCCTTTGTATATGGACATTTTAGTTAAGTATGTTTTAAGTTCAAATAAAGAAAGGGAACAAATTAAAGAAGGATTAGAAAAATTGATTTTAACATAAAACCTGTTTTTCCTTCTAAACTAAAGTCACATCATGTGGTTTACTTTCTCGCATTCCTGCAGGGCTGATTCTTACAAACTCTGCTTTTTCCCACATCATGGGTATACAATTAGAACCACAGTAACTAATCCCACTACGTAATCCACCTACTAATTGGGCAATAACTTCTTTGACAGATCCTTTGTATCTTACCATTGCTTCAACACCTTCCGGAACAACATCTTCTAATTCTTTGTCTACTTTTTTGTTTTCACGATAATTTCTACCCATCGCCGCACCAAATGATGCCATCCCTCTACTAACTTTGAATTTGTCACCATTCTTAATAATCATCAATCCAGGGCCTTCATCTGTGCCCGCTAATAAACTTCCTAACATTACACTAGAAGCTCCTGCTGCTAAAGCTTTACTAATATCTCCGGAAACTTTTATTCCACCATCAGCAATTACTGGGACGTTATACTCTTGTGCAATTTTAGCGCAATCGTTCACTGCACTAAATTGTGGTACTCCTGCCCCAGAAACAATTCTGGTAGAGCAAATTGATCCTGGTCCAACGCCAATTTTAATTCCGTCAGCACCTGCTTCAATTAATTCTTTGGTAGCTTCACCAGTTGCAATGTTTCCTGCTACAATTTCAATATGCGGATATTTATTTTTAATTTCTTGAATAACCTCAATAACTCTTATTGCATGGCCATGAGCAACATCTATAACTAAAACATCAACACCTGCTTCAACTAATGCGTCAGTTCTTTTCATAAATTCTTTCTTTGTACCGATAGCTGCACCAACCATTAATCTACCTTTATCATCTCTGGTAGCGTTAGTGTGGGTTTCAATTTTGATAATATCTTTTTGTGTGATCAATCCTACTAATTGATTATTTTGATTTACTATTGGCAATTTTTCTACTTTAGAAATCTTAAAAATATCTTTTGCTTCAGCTAAACTTATCCCCTCCCAACCTGTAAATAATCTGTTCCTCGGGGTCATTAATTCTGATACTAACATTTCATCATTTTCTCTAAATTTAACATCCCTATTTGTTACAATGCCTAGCAATTTATTTTCCCGATCTGTAACTAACAGTCCATTTACTCCTTTATCTTCCATGATTTGTTTTAGTTCAGCAAGATTTTTGATTGGATTTACCGAATATGGTTCTTCAATGATTAAATTATCTTTTCTCTTAACTATCTTAACTTGATTTGCTTGATCTTTTATTGTCAGAAATCGGTGTATTATGCCTATCCCTCCTAATCTTGCCATAGAAATTGCCATCTCAAATTCGGTAACAGAATCCATGTTCGCACTTACTACTGGAATGTTTAATAAAATATTTCTAGTAAGTTTAGTTTTAGTAGAAATTTCTTTTCTAGAATTTACAATTGCCTTTTTAGGCACCAACAAAACATCATCATAACTTAGCTTTAATGGGATTTCTAACATCTCAAATACCTCTTTGAATTTATAATTAACCCTGAACACTTAATACTTTTAAAGATATCTTGTTCAGAATATACAAATGAGAAAGCACAAATATTTAAATCAGGGATTATTAGCAGTTTATTGATGGACCTTTTTACAGTTAAATATATGCCTGAAAATTCTGAACAAGTGTTTGGGCAAGAAGAACCTTTAGCTAAATTAAAAGATTTTATAGTTAATTTTAAGCAAAGGAAAGAAAATGCGGCATTAATTTATGGTCCGATTGGAATCGGAAAAACTTCTTCAGTATATGCATTAGTAAAAGAATTAGATCTTGACATTTTAGAAATAAATTCTTCTGATTTACGTAATAAAGTAGCTATTGGTGGGTTTTTACGTGCAGCTTTAGGTCAACAATCATTATTTTTTAAAGATAAAGTTATTTTGATAGATGAACTTGACAATTTTTCTGGTATGAAAGATCGTGGTGGGGTTCAAGAATTAGTTAAGTGTATTGATAAAGCAGCTTTTCCTGTTGTTATGACTGCTAATGATCCTTTTGATTCAAAATTAAAATCGTTATGTAAAAACTCTTTAATGATTGAATATAATAAACACGATTACAAAACTGTTGCTCATGTTTTGAAATGGGTTTGTGAACAAGAGGGAATTATTTATGAAGAAAAAGCTATTAATAGTTTAGCAAGGCAAGTTGATGGGGATCTACGTGCTGCTTTGATTGATTTACAAGGGTTCTTAATGAAAAAAGAGGTTAAATTTGAAGATGTCATGGGTCTTTCTGATCGGAAAAGAACAGAAACTATTTTTCATGCATTAAATTTAATATTCAAATCATCTTCTGCAGAAACTGCAAAAACTGCTTTTAATGATATTGATTTAAAACAAGATCAAGTATTTTTATGGATTGATGAAAATTTACCTAAAGATTATTTGTCTGCGGAATCTTTAGCAAAAGCTTATGAACATATTTCTAGGGCAGACATTTTTAGAAGAAGAATTATGCGAAGACAACATTGGAGATTTTTAGTTTACATTTTTGATTTGTTAAGTGCAGGTGTTTCTATCAGTAAAAATGAACGTAACCCTAAATTTGTGAAATATCGTCAACCTATGAGATTGTTAAATATTTGGCAAGCTAATATGCGAAATGCAAAGAAGAAAAGCATTGCCGAGAAATGGGCAAATGCAACACATACCTCCAATAAAGAAGCAGTGAAAGAGATTCATTATCTACAATCTATTTTCAAGAATGGGGGTGGTACAGATATTGCTAAACAGCTAGATTTAAGTGAAGATGAAGTTAGATGGTTATGCGTGTAAGTGTGTTAAATTTACCAAAATAATTAAATCTAAATATTTCTCCCTATCTTTCTATATCTTATACAAGCAAAAATAATTTAAACTACCTTGGTGTTCTATTTCTATGGTAAAGGTATTTATTAGTGAAGAAGATTTTTCTTACAATTCTTTTCTTTTAGGAGATAAGATTTTGGAATCTGGTTTTAAACCTAATTATTTGGTCGCAGTTTCTCGTGGTGGCACTCCCCCTGGGATTAGGGTACATGAATTCTTAGAAAGATATGGTGCTGAATGTATTTGTCATCCGATTAGAACTAATGGTTATCCTGAACCTGAAAAAATGAGTAAAAAAATAATTGTTTCAGGATTAGATTATTTAGTACATAATGTTAACAGTGATGATAAACTATTAATTATTGATGATGTGTTTGATACTGGGTTAAGTATGGAAGCTATTCTTAACAAGATGCAAAAGGAAATGAGAAAAAATTTTCCTAATGATATTCGTGTTGGGACAGTATATTTCAAACCTGAAAAGAACAAGACTAAATTAATTCCTGATTATTTTGTTTTGGAAGCAGGGAAAGATGATTGGATTTATTTTCCTCATGAACTGGATGGTTTGGAAGGTGATGAATTGTACGAAGCAAAAGGTCCAAGGATAGCAGAACTAGTTTTAAGAAGGGATGCTGAGTATAAACTTAAGTGATCTAAGTATTTTTTTATTTATTTACTTTAATTCTAGAAAAACTTAATAAACCAACTCTTTTACTAAAGATACTATGGCAATTACAACAAAAGAATTAGGTTCTTTCTTTAAGAAGAAAGGTTTCATTTATCCTTCCTCAGAAATTTATGGTGGGGTTGCAGGTTTGTATGATTATGGGCATTTAGGTACTAAATTGAAACATAATTTTGAAAATTCATGGCGAAAATTTTTCTTAAGTTTAAACGATAATTTTTTCGAAATTGAAACTGCAAACATTATGCATGGTAAGGTGTTTGAAGCTTCCGGACATTTGAAAAACTTTTATGATCCTTTAGTAAGATGTTCTAAATGTGGGCTTTTAGAAAGAGCAGACCATTTCATTGAACGAGAATTAAAAACTAGGGCTGAAGGACTTAGTTCAGAAGATTATGATAAACTGATTAATGACAATAATTTGAAATGTCATAAATGTAAATCAAAGTTGTTACCTGTAACAGTTTTCAATTTAATGTTTCCTTTAGAAATGGGTGCACTTTCTGCAAATAAATCTTACCTAAGGCCTGAAACTGCACAATCCCCTTACGTTAACTTCAGGTTACAATATGAAATGCAAAGAAAAAAGTTGCCAATGGGATTAGCTTTAATTGGTCGTGCTTACAGAAATGAAATCTCCCCTAGGAATTTAACATTAAGGCAAAGGGAATTTACTCAAGCCGAACTTCAAATCTTTTTTAATCCAGATAATATTGTTAATCATCCAGATTTTGAATCAATTAAAAATGTTAAGTTAAGGACCTTAATGGAAGAAGATCGAAAGAAAGGGGAAGTTGTAGAAAGAACTGCTATTGAACTTGTAGAAAAACATAATCTCCCTAAATTTTATGTTTACCATTTAGCAAAAATTCAACAATTTTATTTTGATATCATGAAAATTCCTGTTAAGAAGTTTAGACTTTACCAGTTAGATGATAAAGAAAAAGCGTTCTATAATAAATATCATTTTGATTTAGAAATTGATTTGACTGAACATGGTTTTACTGAAGTGGGTGGTTTACATTATCGGACTGACCATGATTTAACTGGCCATCAAAAAGTTTCTAAACAAAAAATGGAAGTTATGGAAGAAGAAAGTGGTAAAAGATTTATTCCCCATGTTTTAGAATTAAGTTTTGGTGTTGACAGAAATGTTTATTCTTTACTTGATTTGGGTTATGAAGAAGATCAGGAACGAGGTAATGTGACGTTAAATTTTCCTAGGTCTATGACTCCTTTCTTTTGTGCGGTATTTCCTTTAGTTAAGAAAGATGAAAATTTGGTTGCAAAGTCCAGGGAGATTTATAATGAATTAAAATCTTGTTATTCTTGTGTTTATGATGCGGCAGCTTCTATTGGGCGAAGGTACGCTAGGCAGGACGAACTTGGTACAAAGATTTGTATCACTGTAGATTCTCAAAGTTTAGAAGATGATACTGTCACTTTAAGGGAACTTGATAGTAGGTCTCAAATTCGAGTTAAATCAAGTGAACTTAACAATGTTCTTTACAAATATTATTTAGGTGAAGAATTTGAGAAGTTAGTTTAATCTTTTCTTTAGTTTTTTAATTTATTTTTTTCTAATATGACAATCATTAAATACTAACTCCCCTCAATAATATGTTATGCAAAAAAAGATGTTGGTAGTTGTAATTTGTTTAATTTTAACTCTCCTTTTAGTTAATAGTTATAATGTGGTTAACAATGAAGATATTTATGTCAGTATTTACAATTCTGAAAAAGCTTTAGATGGTACAACTTTATTCTTTGACAGTAATTCTGGAACCCCTAGAATAATTGAAATTAATATGATTGGTGATATTATTTGGGAATATGTTTTACCTGACACTTTTAAGAATTATACCAATCCTGGTTTTGATGTTGAAATTTTGGAAAATAATCATCTGCAATTGTTAGCTCCAGGTTATGGCGTTATTGAAATTAATCCGACTGGGGAGATTGTTTGGCAGTATTTAGATCCTCAGGTGTCGCATGATGCTGACAGGTTGGATAATGGTAATGTCTTGATTGCGTTTGGTAACTTTGATACTAAAAATGATGTTCAAGTAAAAGAAATTAATCGAGCAGGAGAAATCGTTTGGGAATGGAAAGTTGCGGAACAGTTAGACTATGATGTGTCTTGTTCAGGGTATTCTCACACAAATTCTGTGAGTAGGTTAAATAATGGTAACACATTAGTTAGTTTAAGAAATTTTAATTTTATTGTTGAAGTAAATCCAGAAGGAGAAATTGTTAATACTATTGGTGAGGGTATTATTTCCTCGAATCATGACCCTACTGTAACTGAAGGCAGACATTTAACTGTGGCATCACAATCTCCTTTACCTTGTTACCTTACTACTGAAAATGATAATTTTATTGCTGCGATGGAAATTGATATGGATACCAATGAAATTCTATGGCAATATGGTGATGGCGAATGGGGTAATTCAAAGAAACAGTTAGTTAGAGACGTTAACAAATTATCTAATGGGAATTATTTGATTGCTGGAACTACAAAGACAATAGAAGTCACTTCAGATGGAGAAATAGTTTGGGAGCTGGTAATTGAAAGGTATGATGACTCATTAAGGGGGTTTTACAAGGTAGAAAGAATCCCTACACAAGAAATTTAATCTTTTTCAATTATTTTTTAAAATTTAATATTTCTATAATCTCCCATTCCAGGGATAACATTTCTTATACCCCCAATTGGGTCTTCAACATCACCAACATATCTTGGAATTATGTGGGTATGTAAATGGTCAATGGTTCTTCCTGCAGCTCTTCCTTCATTAATCCCTATATTATATCCATCTGGTTTTGTTGGTTTATGTCTTATTGCTCTGTGGCAGAAATATCTGGAACTTTGACTTATTGGTTCTCTTAACATTTGCTTATAAATCTGATTTAAATCTGTGTTTTCAATAATTCTTTTAACATCAAAAATAGCCTTATGTTGGAGGTAAACTTCCTGCATGCCTAAATCAAATAATGATATAGTGTGCCTTATTGGAATGATTTCAGTATGGCCTGGGGAAACAGGAAACTTATCATATTGAGCAAAAAATAATTCATTCTCATAAATGATTCCTTCTTTTCTTTCATAAATTTCACAAAATCTGCAGACTGACATAACTTTTTCTTAAATCAAAATGTTTATAATTATTATTGTTTAGTAAAATAGTCCTTCTAAAAGAATAAATAATATAAATTGTCTAAATTATTATTAAACAATGGAATGGTATTTTGCATCAAGAGTAAAACATAAAGATAAAGTTCAAGACCTTTCTGATTTTCTTAAATCTCATGATCATGAGGTTGCATACGAATGGTCAAAGTTAGGTACATTAAAACCATATCATGAAAACTCTGAACAATGTTCTTCTATTGCTAATGATATTAGCTCTGCTTTGAAAGGTGTTGATGTTTTTGTTTTGATTTCAGACCAAGGCGGGACAGATATGTTTGTTGAAATGGGTATTGCTATTGGTTGTTATTTGCATAATTATAAAACTAGAATTTATGCGATTGGTAAATTTAATGATCGTTCTTTGATGCATTTCAATACAGTAATCAAAAGGGTTGATTATTTACGTGATGTTTTTTCTATGGAATGTCCAGAACTTTTGAATAAGTTAGATTCTTCTTTGTTAGAATATTTTGATAAAATGTAAGGGAAGTAATACTAATCAATTTATTGAACATAGGCAGTGGTATTGGTCTGCATTAGTTATTTCACTATTTTCTGCGTAACTTATTACATCGTCATCTTTGGTATAACTTATCGTTGAATACATTCCTATGTTACTACATGCAAAAGTACATTTCATTCTTCCAGTGCCATTAATTGCTAAAGATTGTGAGCCTAAAATACTAATTACATTTTCTGAATCTAATAATCCAGTATAAGTTGCTTTACCAGTTGAAGAAATGAATCCTGCAAGGAAAATTAACACGCATAATGCACTGGCAACTATTACTGCTATAACCATGTGTTCATCTAATTTAACCTGCTTTTTGATTTTCATTTTCTTCTTTTTCATTTTAAATGTTGTAATCAAATTTAAATATTACTATTAATAGCATGTACATGTTGTACTTCCTTCTTCTAAGCATGTGTTTCTCCCACCATCTGCAAATCCGCAATCTATTCCTTTACCATCGCAGAAATCTTCACAAATTCCATTATATGTGTCACCTATTTCTGAATAACTTGAAGATTTGTAAACTCTTCCTGAATTTAAATATGTCAAAACATTTTCATAAGTTGTAAAATAAGTAACTTCTTCAACTTCTACTGTAACAGTCGGAGCTTCATATTCTATTGGTGTGCACATTCCTTCATAACATACACTATTTTCTCCACATTCTTGGTAACTACAATCAGAATCACTACAGTCAGCGCCATCTGATTCTGAGAAATTATATTCTGACCCTTCATTCCAACCAATGTAAACTAAATATTCATTTGCATCATAATGTGCATTGCCTGAACTTGCAGCTTGACCAGCAACATTTCCTCCAAATAAAGATCTAATCCAATTAAATGATTTTAAGATCCAACCACCATCTGTTTCACCTGTTGATATTGCAAATCCTGCAAATCCAAACTGTTGGGTTTTATCCATTTCTAATACTTGTGCAATGTCCATAGCTGTTTCTTGAACAACTTCTTGTACAACTGTCTCTTCCATTCCTGCTTGAACCATTGCTTGGACTGTTTCTTCTTCGGTAGCTCCTTGTAAAATTAATACTTCTGCGATTTCTGTTTGACTTTGACCCTGAGCTGCCCAAGCTTGAGCTCTTCTTCCTTGATATTCTGAATTAGATAATGTGTCCATCATTGTTCCTACATCTGTTGCATCGGCCCCTAAACCATAAAGTGTTGCAGCAGCACCTGCATCAGAAACTCCATTAGTTAACATAACTTGTCCAATTTGTAAATCTGTAAATCCCCTTTCCTGAAGATCTCTTCCAACAGCGTTCCATAATTCTCCTGCATTTGATTTGTCTGCAGCCATGTTATCTAACATAAAATAATTAATTGCATCGTTAATGTTTTGACCATCATCTAATAATTGTTTAAATCCATCAAGTTCCGCAGAACTTTGAAGTTCTACTTCTGTTACTGCTGCCCCTATTTGTTCTTCATCAAGAGATACGTCTGTTACCATTACAGTATCTGCTGGTAATTCTGTTGTTGGTTCTTCGCTGATTTCTGCATCTAATGATACTGGTTCTCCTTGATATGATGATGCATCTCTTTTGTCAGAATTACCTGGATCAAAGTTAAACTCACCTTCATTACTTTCATTACTTTCAATCAATTCAATCATTAAATCATTATCAATACCATCGTTGCAATATGACTCTGTACAAGTTCCATCTACGCAAACAGAACCTTCATAATAGCCACATTGTAAGTTTGCACAATCAGAATCTTCACAATCAATAAAACCATCTCCATCATTATCTTCTTTGTCAAAACAAGTAATTTCTGGGCATGATTGGTCGTTCGTAAACTCTGCTGTACTTCCAGATCCTAAATGAATATCTTCAAATGCATTAGAATCTCCTTCTAAATTTGAATTTGACCAAAGATATAAATCATTTAGACTATTAAAACAGAATTGATTATTTTTTAACTGGCTGTCTTGTGCATTCTTTGAAGATAATCCTCTTTGAAAATTAATAACAGTACAATTTTGAATAATTATCTCTTCTGCATGATTTAAATAGATTCCTACTTCTGTGTTATTAGTTCCTATAATTGAATGTCCTTGACAATCTAATGTGAAAAATTCTGTGTTTGATCCACTAATTGTAATTCCATATTCTCCTTCATTACAATATAAATCTTTATCTAAAGTATAGTATGCTCCAATTTCCTTTGTTTGATTACATTCAGATAATGTAAGTGCATTAACAAAAGTTGATAAGGTAAATATTAATACAAAACTTAATAATATAGTTAATGCTGTTTTCTTCATTCTGGAATTATGCAACATCTGCATTCACCTCCAGAACTCATTATTTCATCACAATTTTCTTCCAAAGGCAAACAAACATTTTCTTCACAAATTGAATCACAATTATTTGTTCCATCCGCAACTACCCATGAACATTGATTTTCTAATAAAGACATTATCCCTTCATACGTTGGGCTGTCTGGGTCAAGAGTAATTGCTTGCCCTACTAAACTTCTATCATTAACTTCTGGAACTAATATACTTAATATTGTGCCAACTAAAGCTACAGTTAACACTGAAATAATCATAATTAGAATTTCTCTTTTTTCTTTTTTAGTCAAATGACGTAATTCAATTTCTATTGGCATCTTATCACTTTTTTTTAAATTAATGTTATAAAATGAAGTCTGTTTACTATTTAAGTTTTATTATCTATTTAAAATAATGACTTTAACTATCAATAGCATGTACATGTTGTACTTCCTTCTTCTTGACATATGTTCATTCCTTTATCTGCAAATCCACAATGTTTTCCTTTTTCATTACAGAAATCTTCACAGATGCCATTATTTGTGTCACTTAATTCTGGATAATCTGAAGATTTGTAAACCTCTCCTAAATTAAGGTAATTTAACACTTCTTTGTAAGTTGTAAAATAATAAATTTCTTCTTCAATGTCTAAAGTAACTGTTGGTGCATAATATTCAATTTCTGTACAAACACCATCATAACAGATACTATTTTCATCACATGCTTCACCATCACAATCTGTGTCACCACAATCAGTTCCATCATCGGTATAATTTGTGTTTACAATAATTACTCCTTCGATTGTAACGTTAACTAAGGTTTCATTAAGTGTAAATGCTCCAGTGATCAAGTCATTACTAACCATTGATCCAGTAATACTATCTTCAGTGTAACTAACATATTCTGTTTCAGAAGCATATCTTAAATCCTTATCTATCCCATCATAACATATTAATTCTGTACATATGCTATTCACACAAGTAGAACCATTATAAAATCCGCATTGTAAATTATTACAATCAGAATCTTTACAATCCTTAGATCCGTCTTCGTCGTTATCAAATCCATCAGCACAACTTAATTCAATTTCATATTCGCAATAACCTATCTCATCGCATTCGTTGTCTGCACAATCAATAAATCCGTCTTCGTCATTATCTGCTTCATCAAAGCAATAATCAGATTCTTGTTTTGATAAAATGGATAACTCTAATTCGCATACTGGTACAAAATCAACTTCAGTATTTCCAGTTGCATAATTATCTTCTATATTTACAGCAATCATTCCTAAATCTGCACCGGTAACTCCTGCCAATAATGTTGGTAAAATTAATAATTGGGTACTTTGCATGTCAGTTTCATCTTTTGACATATAGTAAAATGTTGGGTCTCCATCTGATGATGTTTCCTCAAATAACGCTGCATAAATTACTTCTTCTGCATGCCAAAACCAACCATTATAACTGTCATAATAAGTATAGCTCATTGTTCCAAACCAAGATTCATCATTCACATCTGTTGATAAAGAATTTACAATATCAAAGGGGTTTAAGTTTCTACAAGAACAAGAAAAAGTATAAACTTGTGTGTCTGTTTCTGAAATTGAATCTATGGTTGTGTATGTTGGATAATCTCCTGGAATTAATTGGTATTCCGAAATTCCTATGGTCTCTCCATAATCTTCACAGATGTATGTTTCCGAAGTATTTATTCCCAAAATAATTTCCTCTTCTCCTTTAACAAAGGGTATGAGTAACAATATGGTAATTAACACAATTATGGTGTTAAATTTTATTCTGGGTAACTGCAACATCTACATTCACCTCCAGAACTCATTATTTCATCACAATTTTCTTCCAAAGGCAAACAAACATTTTCTTCACAAATTGAATCACAATTATTTGTTCCATCCGCAACTACCCATGAACATTGATTTTCTAATAAAGACATTATCCCTTCATACGTTGGGCTGTCTGGGTCAAGAGTAATTGCTTGCCCTACCAAACTTCTATCATTAACCTCTGGAACTAATATACTTAATATTGTGCCAACTAAAGCTACAGTTAACACTGAAATAATCATAATTAGAATCTCTCTTTTTTCTTTTTTAGTCAAATGGCGTAATTCAATTTCTATCGGCATCTTATCACTCTTATTGTTGTAAGAAGTCTACTTACTATTTAAACTTTTTTTAATAATTGGGGTGATTAAAAAACTAAAAATAAGTAAAAAAGTAAGTATTTTTGCTAGTAAAACAGTAAGGTTTATAAATAGTAAAAAAATAAGTATTTTCAAAAATTGGAATTTAAGAGAAAATTGTATAGTAGGGGAAGCTCATTTGAGACGACAATTCCTAAACCACTTCTGTTTAAGTTAGATTTAGCTAAGAAGAATGATGTTATTTTCAAATATGATGCTAAAACAGATCGGTGGTATGTTGAATTCCAATCAGGGGGGAAAAATGGTTCAAAAATATCAAAAAAATAAGTTTAAGCTTAGGTTACTTAGGGGTAAACATCCGTGTTCAAACTACTCGTCGTATAATCCAAACATTTAAAAATATAATAATACTTTCCTTTTATATATTAATAAAAATAAATAATCATAATTTAATGAAAATAATAAACAATTAATTACGCTTAACAAAAAGGTTGAAAGATGCATAACAAAAAAGGGTCAGTGATGTTAACTGCAGTTTTAATAGTGTTAGCTTTAGGTCTTACAACTGGAATTTATTTCATCTCTGACAACACTGGAAATTCAATCACCGGTGCAATGGTTGGTACTGGTTTTGATTTAGGTATTCAAACAATTACAACTTGTAATGTTTCTGTTAGGGATAATATCTTGAACATTGGTCATGATTATGAATGTGATGGCACTCATGGTTTTATTTTTGAAACTGATGATGTTATTGTAGATTGTCAAAATCACAGTATTACTTGTGTTGACAACTGTGATGGTATGAGTGGTATGTGGTTGAATGGTGTTAGCGGTGTAACAATTAGAAATTGTAGGATTTATAATTTTACAGATGGATTTAAATTGGATAACAATGCTAGTTCAAACCATCTGGGGCCAGATAATATCTTGGAAAATAACGCAGATGGTTTTGGTATTGAAAGTGCATCATTAAATAATATCACTCACAACATTATTTGGAATAATACTTTCTGTGGTATAAACACCACTGGGATGAATAATACTGGTGCTGATTGGAATGTTACCGCCAATCTAATTTATGATAATAAAATTTATACTAGTAATGCCGTTAATGCTAGTGCTGCTTGTAGTGACACTTCAAGTTATAATTATTGGAATGCAGGAAAAAGTTATTGTTCAAACACTTCTGTAACTAACATTATCAGTGGACCTTGTATCGCTGGAAATTATTGGTCGGATTATGCTGGGACGGATAATGATGGTGACTTTTTAGGAGATACTAATGTGCCGCACAAAGGTGGTTCTATTTTAGCAGTAAATCCAATCGGTGATAATTATCCTCTTGTTGATACTACTATTCCTGGTTTGATTTGTGGTAATGTTACTTTGGGTCCAGAAAATTATACCACTGATAGTGGTGGTGAAGGTTTTGCAATAATTTGTGATGGTTCTAATCTAACTTGTAATGGTACTCGATTAATTGGTAATGGGGTTGGTGAAGATCACATGAGAGGTATAGAAATTTCTGGTGTTGATAATGTTGTGGTTAGTGGTTGTGATATCTCTAATTTTACTTATGGTTTTTATATCAAAGATGCAGGTAACGTTATAATTGATGGTAACATTGTTCATGATAATACTGATACTGGGATCTATTTAGGTGAGTATAGTCAAAATGGTTTGATCAGGAATAATAGTGTTAGCAATACTAATAGTTCTGATCCCGTTAGTCAAGAAAAAGGTATCTGGTTAAGAACAGCAGATTCTACTGCGAATGGAGGTGGTAATAATAATATCACTGGTAACAGAATCTGGAATCATACTCATGCTGGTATTGTATTAACTGATAGTTCTGATTTGAACTATCTTGAAAACAATTTAGCTTATGATAATAAATGGGGTGTGTTTCTAAATGGTTCAACTAATAATTACTTAAATTCAAATTCATTATACAATAATTCAATCGGGTTAGGGGCATATAGTATAACTGGTATTAACTTTGGTTCATTTACTAATGGCTCTAATAACACTTTCAGAAATAATTCTGATTCTGGCGTTAAGATAGAAAGTTCTACTTCCAGTACAGGTGTGGTAGGTTCATTTTATGGGAATTATTATGGTTTGAAATTAATTTATTCTACAGTTAATGTTGGTCAAGCATTATTTGGAACTTCTTTATTTTATGATAATACTGATGGGATTTACATTGAAGAATCCAATAATGTTGGTATTAGTGAAATTAATTCTTATAATAACTCGGCCGCTGGAATATATCTTAAGAAATCTAATTATACTTATTTTGTAGGGGATGGTAATGTTTTAATTTCAGATAATAATAATATCGGGTTAAATGTTGTTCGTTCAAATTTTAGTAATTTAAGTTCAGATTATGCAGGTATTAACATCTTCAATAATAATGTAAGTAATGTGGTCCTTTATCTCTCTGATAACAATACTTTGTCTGGTTTAAATATTTATGATAATGATGACTTTGGTCTTAGACTAGTTAATTCAAGTCATAATTTAATTTATAATAATAACTTTACTAATAACACCATCAATGCAATGGAATTAAGTGAAAGTAATAACAACACTTTTAACATTTCAAAAACCTACACTTCTTCTGGTAACATTTTATTAGGTGATTACCTTGGTGGTAATTACTGGGATGATTATAATGGTACAGATATTACTGGTGATAGTATAGGCGATAATGGGACCATTCCTTGGACTAGTTCTAATAACTTACTTACTGGTGATTACCTGCCTTTAATTGCACAAGAAGGTAATGTTTCTTGTGGTACTTTAACACATAGTACTAGTTTATCTGAAAATTTAACTACATCTGGAACTTGTATTAACATTACTGCAGATGATGTAGAACTAAACTGTGCAGGATATACAATTACTGGGGATAATTCTTATGGTGATGGTATTGTGTTAACTGGTGTTACTGGTGTTACTGTTAAAAATTGTAATATTATTAATTTTAGTACTGGTATTAATTTTACTATTGCTAATAATGCAACAATTCTTAATAATACTATAATTAATAATATACATAGAAATTTACTAATTAATGGAAACAATTCAAACATAACCTCTAATGTTATCACTGGTACAACAACTGATTCTTCAGTATATTTATCTGGGAATAATCATTATTTTGAAAATAATAATGTTAGTGGGGCAAATAATTTAACTCAATTTTTTAATTCAAATAATAACACAATTACTTTAAACAGAATTAATGGCTCAAATTATGGGCTAATTTTAAGCACCTCAAGCAACTCTTTAATTTATAATAATTATTTCAATAACACCATCAATGTAATTGTAAATGATACCAGTACTAACTTATGGAACATATCTTACAATTGTAATGGTACTACCAACATTATTGGCGATCCTTGTATTGGTGGTAACTTCTGGGCAGATTACATCACTCTTGGGGGTATTGATGCGGGAAATGGTTCTTATCCTTACAATGTGACGCCTTGGAATATTACTGGAGATGGTATTGGCGATAATAATACTTTAATTCCTTTTAATTCGTCAAATAATATGGGGTCAGATGGTGACTTTTTACCTCTAGTACAAATTCCTGTCAGTTGTGGTAATGTGACAAGTAGTGTAACTTTGACTGAAGATTTAACTGTTAATGGTACTTGTTTAACTGTTCTTGCAGATGATATCACAATCAATATGGGGGATTATAGTATTACGGGTAATGGTACCGGGACTGCAATTGATGTAACTAATAGGAGTAATGTTTTGATACAGAATGGTGCAATTTCAAATTTCAGTACTGGTGTGTTCGTAGATCCTTCCACTGCTGTTAATGTAAGTTATGTTGACATTAATTTTACAACTAAAGCTATAGAATATGTTGATGTTAATAATAGTAAAATTTCAAATTGTAATCTGTTTAATAACACTTGGGGAATTTATTTTAATAACTCTGGGTTAAATACAATATATCGTAATAACATCATCGATAATACTTATGGTTTACAGATTGAATCTTCAATTAATAATACTATCTATGATAATAATTTCACTAACACTAACAACGCTTTAGATGATGGTAGTTCAAACTTTTGGAATGTAAGTTACGCTTATGGGATAAACATAATTGGTGGTACTTATTATGGTGGTAATTTCTGGTCAGATTATGAAGGTAAAGATTTAGGTGGTGGAGTTTCACCTTACAATACTACTGATGATGGTGTGGGTGATACTAGGATTCCTTATAACGTTAGTATCACTGGTGGTGATTACTTGCCTTTAACTTATGATACTGGTAGTTTGGGAAATAATTGTATTGAAATTTCTGAAGATTATATCCTTCATGAAACAATAACTTGTGATGGTGATAATGGGATTACTATTGCTGCAGATGACATAACATTAGATTGTAATGGGCAAATGATTAATGGAACTGGTGTTGGTGCAGGGATTTCAATTGATGGAAAAAGTAATGTTATAATTAAGAATTGTACTATCACTAATTTTTATTATGGTGTTAAATTATTGAATACTGATAATGTTCAAATAATTGAAGAAAATAATATCGGAAATAATACCTTTTATGGGGTTTATGTTTATCAATCAAATGATACTTTGATCAATGATAGCACTATTTATAATGATAATAATGGTGTTTATATGATTAATGTTATCAATACTGAAATCTCTAATAATAACATTGATTTAAACAGGAAATTTTATGGTGTGTATTCTTATGGCAGTTCAGGTAATGTTATTCAAAACAATGTAATGACTGACAATTATCATGGGATCTATTTTATCAATTCAGACAGTGCAAATGTAACTGGTAATGATATCACCGAAAGTGATGTTTATAGTCTGTTTTTACATAGTACATCTGATAATAGTGTATTTGATTCCAATACATTAGGGGATTCTACTGATGGGATTAGAATTAAAGGTACTAGTTCAACCAATTTATTTAGTAACAATGCAATTAGTAATAATTCTGAGTATGGTGTAAATTCAATCAGTTCATCTTCCAATACTTTTGTAAATAATATATTTAGTAATAATTCAAAATCTACAACTTACCAAATTTACTTAAATAATTCAGCTTCATACAATTTCACTAATAACACTTTTTCAAGTAGTGAGGGTCTTTACATTGATAATTCCGATAGTTTGATTCTACAGGGAAATATCTTTGATTCAACTAATTCACCTTGTTTGACAATTAACACCAGTTCAAATGTTGATTTAGATAACAATACCATTTCAAACGATTTCAAACTAGATTCATCTTCAGGTGCAGATTTAATCAATAATAGTTTTACTGATGAAGTTATTATAATGGTTTCAGATAGTCTTGAATTTGATCTTAACATTGTGACAAAAGAGTTTAATGTGACTGATTCAGACACATTAATAATTATTAACAATACTTTAGTAAACAATTCAATATTTAATTCAGATGGTTCAACTCTTGCTGATAATACTTTAAACATTCTGAACTTAATTAATTTTAGTTCAGGTTCAATTAGTGGCTCTGATGTTGATGATATAATTGGGATTGCTTTTAATTTTGATAATGTTGATAGCACTGATATTTATGACAATAATATTCAAGACACTACTGTTGCAATGTTCCTAAATATTTCTGACAGTAACGATATTTATGATAATTGGTTAAAAGATAATGGTGTTGGATTAAACATTACTGGTGGTAGTGGTTCAACAATTTACAATAATTATTTTGAGAATACGGTTAATGTTAGGGATGATACTGGTAATACTTGGTCTCAAACTTCCATCTCTTGTAGTTCACCAAATATTGTTGGGGGACCTTGTCAAGGCGGTAATTTTTATTCAAACTATTATGGTTTAGATAATGGTGCTTCTGGTAGGGACCAAGGTGATGGTATTGGTGATGAACCTGCATATTTTACAATAATATCCTCGAATGTATCGGATTCATATCCTTTGGTACTTTACGTTGCAAGACAATATTATCATCCGGATGATAACACTTCTGCATCTTTTAATGCAACAAGTTCAATTTCCGGAACTTTAACTGATGGTGAAGTTGTGTCTAGTGAATATCAAGATATCAATTATAGTTTAAGTGATCTTAATTATTTAGAACTGGGTGCTTTGTTTAATGAGACTGATTTTGATGCAAGTACATTAATAATTAACATTAATGAAAATAAAACTTATCTTAATAAGACAGATGTAACAGGAGGAACAACGAATTATAATGCTTATGTTTACCATAATTATAGATTAGATGCTGGCTTGTATGTGTGTGATGGCGTCGATTCTTTGGCTGGAACAAATTCATCCTGTTCATCAAAATTGGATTTTACTACTTTCCCTAGTACACAGTCAGGTATAACTGTAAATGCATCAGAGAACTATTATTATATTCAGAACTTAACTTATAATGCAGTCGGAATTGGATTAGTTTCAGATGATGTTTGTGGTGCTAATATTTATCATGATGTGACTTTAACTGCAAATGCAAGTTGTAACAATACTGCATTTAATGTTGGTGCAAATGATATCACAATTGATTTTGCAGGTTATCAACTAACTGGTTATGGGAGTGGCATTGGAATTAACATTAGTAGTTTCAGTAACATTAATATTTTAAACGCTAATATTCGGAATTTCAGTGTAGGGATTTATGTAGATCCTGCAGTTGGAATTAACATTAGTTCAAGTAATATTACAAATAACGTTGTGGGGATAGAATTTTTGCAAATAAATAATAGTCTCATCACAAATAATATCATTGATAATAATACTGTTGGTATTAATTTTACTAATTCTCATAATAATAATATCACTTCAAATTATTTGAGATATAATGATGTTGCAATTAATTTAACTGACTCAAACAATAACTCTATTTATAATAATTATTTTAATAGTACAATTAATGCTAGGGGTAATGGGGCAAACAATTGGAGTTTAACAACAAACACTAATGGAACAAACATTATCGGTGGTTCGCAATTAGGTGGTAATTTCTGGTCAAACTATATTGGTTGGGATGTAGATTTGGATGGGTTCGGTGAAACTTTAATCCCTTTTAATTCTTCAAACAATATTGCTAATGATGGTGATAATTTCCCTTTAACTGAAGTAGGATTATTCAGTTGTGGAGGGGATTTAAATATTAATGGGGGTGTTATTCTTAACAGAAACTTAACTGCAACTTCTGAGAATTGTATTAACATTTCAGTAAGTCATGTTGATTTTGACTGTGCAGGTTATAGTGTGATTGGTAATCTAACTTATAATGTCACTGGATTTGACATAAGAACCGTTGATAACGTTACTTTAAGAAACTGTATTGTAGATAATTTTATGTTTGATACAGTGTTATATAACACTAGTAATTCCTTAATTTATAATACTAGTTTGTTAAGTGCAAGTAATGTTAGTTTGTTAGTTGAACATAGTGTTGGGGCAAATATTAGTTCAAATATATTAAACAATACTGTTGGTGGAAATGCAATAATGTTTAATGGTACTAATCATTCATTCATAACTTCAAATTATATTTACGATTCAAACTTATCTATTATGTTAATTAACGATGCAATAAATAATACTATTAATTCAAATACTTTAATTGGAAATGAATATGGTATTAATTTAACAAATTCATCTAATAACAAGATTTACAATAATTACATTAACAGTACTAATTGGAACGCTTACGATATCAGTGGAAATAACTTGTGGAATACAACGTATAATTGTAGTGTTGCAAATTTTACTAACATTGTCGGTGGAAATTGTAGCGCTGGTAATTTCTGGGCAAATTACGTGACACTTGGTGGTGTCGATACCGGTAATGGTTCTGGCGATTATGCAGTTTCTCCTTGGAACATTAGTGGGGATGGTGTTGGTGATAATGGTACTTTAATCCCTTTCAATTTATCAGGAATGATTGATTCAACTGGTGATTTTTTACCTTTGATTTCTACTGGGCCTTATTGCGGTGATGGGTCTTGTAATAATGGTGAAAGTTGTAGTTCTTGTGAAACTGATTGTGGTTCTTGCTCTTCTAGTAGTAGTTCGTCTTCTAGTTCATCAGGTGGTGGCGGAGGAGGTGGCGGTAGTTCTAGCTCAAGTTCATCATCCACAGAAGAAAATTGTACTGAATCTTGGTCATGTACTTCCTGGTCCGATTGTGAAAGTGGAGCAGAAACAAGAACATGTACTGATTCAAATAGTTGTGGGACTGAAGAAAGTAAACCTGATGAAACTCAAGATTGTGAAGTCGAAGTAATTTATATTGAAGATAACACTACCAGTACAACAAGTAGTAGTTCAGGTTCTTCCTCTTCAAGCAGTTCAAGTGGTGGTTCAACTTCTGAACCAGGGCCAGTTCAAGAACCTACACCTACAACAACTTTAGCATTATCTAGTTTAGCTTTATTGTTTGCTTTCGGGGGAGTATATGTCTATTGGGAATTCCTTAAAACTAGTAGTAGGGTTAGAAGAAGGTTAAAGAAAACTAAGCAATCTATGTCTGGCACTACTATTGAATCTTTGAAGAATGAGTATAAGTCCATTTATGGATTATATTTAAAATTATCAAATAAAGAGAAACGTAACTTTTATTCCAATGTAAATAATTTGAGAGAAGATATTGAATCTCAATTAAGGGCGGAGAAAATTGTTGGGAAACTATTGTCTCGGTCAGATCACGGTACAATTCATGATCAAAAGAAAAATTATCTAAAAATCTATAAAGAATATCAAAAACTTGCACCTAAGTCTCAAGAGAAGTATTATCCAAAAATAGTTAGCTTGAGAGAAGAATTAGAAAAAGGTAAACGGTAAATGAAATTACAATCTTCACTTAAAGAAAAGAAAAGGTATCTAGTCATAGAAATTATGTCTGGGAAAGTTGGTCAAAAGTTTACATTTAAAGAAATAAAAGATTCTTTAGAAAAATCTTTCTCTGAACATTTGGGTACCTTTCAATTGGCTAAAGCTTCTGTGATGGTACTCAAAGAAAAATTTAATCAAGACAAACAAAAAGTTATTGTCAAAGTTAGTAATAAATATGTTGATCAAATTTTGGCATCTTTAGCTTTAACAAAAGAGATTGCTGGCAAAGAAGTATTATTACATTCAATTTGTTGTTCTGGGACATTAAAGAAAGTTAGTGATCGGTTAGGTTAAAGAGTTAGGTAAGGTTTATATATTGTTAGGTCTGCTGACTGATATAATAAAAAAAATTATAAAGTAAAAAAACAAATATCAAAATCAATGAGAGGTTGTAAATATGAAAATGGTTGACAAGATGGGTTATGATCGGAGTATAACTATGTTTTCTCCAGATGGGAGATTATTACAAGTAGAGTATGCAAAAAAAACAGTAAAACAAGGTTCTACTGCAATGGGTTTTGTATGTAAAGATGGGATATTATTAGTTGCAGATAAAAGAGTGGGATCAAAATTAATGATTCCTGAAACTATTGAAAAAACTTTCAAAATTGATGATCATATTGCAGCTACTGCTTCAGGTATTATTTCTGATGCAAGAGTATTAATAGACAGAGTTCAACTTAAAGCACAGCAACATTTTGTAACATATAATTCCAATATTGACATTTTAACTGTTGTAAAAGATATGTGTGACTTAAAACAGATCTGTACTCAATCAGCAGGTTTAAGACCATTTGGCGTTTCTGTACTGGTGGCTGGTGTTGAAGAAGATGGTACCTCTAAACTTTTCGTAACTGAACCTTATGGGTTATATTTTCAATATAAAGCAGCGGTAATTGGTGAAGGTGAACTGGAAATTGAACCAATTTTATTGAAAAAGTATAAATCTTCTATGTTGATTAATGACGCATTAGTGTTAGCTATTTCATCTTTAAAAGATTTCTTGAAAAGTGATTTTAGTTATGATCGTATTGATGCAGTTTATATCAAAACTGATACTAAAAATTATCAGGTAATCAACAAAGATGAATTAAAAAAGTTAACTAAATAGTTAACTAATTTTTATTTATTTTGAACTTTTTCTTTTAACCATTAATTTAAGTTAATCAAGAAATTAATTAAAAAATAAAAACCAAAATAAAATTCATGAAAGTAAAAAATTAAATGAAGGTGAATTATAAACATGTCAGAAGAAAAATTAAATTTAGCGAGGTTAAAAAAGTTTGGACAAAACTTTGAAATCAGTGTTGATGCAGATTTGGCTTTGAAGTTCAAAAATAAAGAAATTTCAAATGTTTCTGAAGTAATGAAAGTTGAAGAGATTTTTTTTGATGCGAAAAAAGTTTTAGTTGCTTCTAAAGAAGAGCTTGAAAAAGTGTTTCAAACAACTGATACCTTAAAAATTGCTGAAATTATTGTCACTCAGGGTGAAATTCAGTTAAGTGCAGAACATCGTAGTAAAGAACGTGAACAACGTAAAAGAAAATTGATTAACATGATTCACAAAATGGCGATTGATCCTAAAACTAATTTGCCTCATCCAGTTACTCGGATTGAAGCAGCATTAGATCAAGGTAAAATCAATTTAGATGATCATAAAACTGTTGAAGAACAGTTTGAAAAAGTAATCTCTAAATTACGACCTATTATTCCAGTAAAGATTGAAATGAGAAAATTGCTAGTTTCAGTGCCAGGCAAATATATTGGTAAAAGTAACCATTTGGTAAGAAATAATAGTAAGATTTTAAAAGAGGACTGGAATATTGATGGTAGTTGGAGAGTAAAAGTAGAAATCCCTGCAGGGTTTCAGCAAGAATTTATCGATTTGTTGAATGCTGTAACACATGGGGATGTAAGCGTGGATATTGAAAATGAGTGAAATATTAGTTGAAAATAAAACAGTCGTAATCCCAGGAGAAATTCTAGCTAAAGGGATGGACTACCTTCCAGGTGAAAATACATATAGGGAAGGAGAACAGATTTTTTCTAAGTCTGTAGGTTTAACATCTATATCTGGTAGAGTTATTAAGGTGACTTCTTTGTCAGGACCTTATAAACCAAAAGATGGGGATAAGATCATATGTAAAGTATTTGATATTACTCTTTCTGGTTGGAGACTTAAAACTAATACTGCATATAATGCTATGTTAAATGTTAAGGACGCTACAAGGCGGTTTGTAAGAAAAGATGAAGATTTAACAAAAATCATTGATGTAAATGATTATATTGTTGCTAAAGTTATTAGAGTAACTTCGCAGAAACTTATTGATTTAAGTATGAATGACCCAGACCTTTTCAAGATTAATGGTGGGAGAATTATTAAAATTAATTCTCAGAAAGTTCCAAGAGTAATTGGTAAACAAGGTAGTATGGTTAGCATGATCAAGAAGTTCACAAATTGTGATATCACTGTTGGTCAGAATGGTCTGATTTTCGTTAGAAAAAGAGATAATGGAAATGAATGCTTGGCTGAAAAGGCAATTAAATTAGTAGAAAAAGAAGCACACATTGGTGGTCTTACTGAAAGAGTTGAAACTTTCCTTAAAAGTGAAACTAATCAATAATTGTTAAATTAATTAACTTGGCCATTTGCTAAATTTAACAAAATAGCCTTTACTGAAAAATAATTTTAAAATTAAATTTGGTAAACAATGTAAATTAGCAAATAAATGGTTTAAGTTAACATAAACTTACTAATTGAGAGAAAATAAATATTATTGAAAAATGGCATATGAAAAACGTTTAGATGGAAGAAAGATAAATGAAACAAGGCCGATGGAAGCTAAAGCTGGAGTAATACCTAATGCTGATGGTTCAGCATTTTTTAAAATAGGTGCAACTGCTGCTTATGCTGCTGTTTATGGTCCTAAAGAAATGGTACCTAGATTTTTACAAGACCCTAAGGAAGGTCAAATTAGGTGTCATTATAACATGTTACCTTTTTCAGGATCAGGAGAAAGAATCCGGCCTGGGAATAAAAGGAGATCACAAGAGATTTCTATGGTATTGAAAGCTGCACTTAAACCTGTTGTTGACTTAACAGATTTTCCTAACAGTGTAGTAGACATTCATGTGGAGTTTCCTCAAACTGATGCTGGGTCAAGGTGTGCGGCTGTATGTGCAGCTTCGATTGCTTTAGCAGATGCAGGAATTCCTATGAAAGATATGATCAGTTCAATAGCGGTTGGTCAAGTTGATGGTACTGTTGTTGCAGACTTAAACTATAATGAAGAAGCTTATGATGCAATTGTTTCAGATATTCCTGTTGCAATGACTAATAACAGTAAGCAAATAACTTTACTTCAAATGGATGGGGAAATTTCTAAAGAAGATTTAATGACCTCTTTAGAAATGGCTAAGGAAGTTTGTGAAGAGATTTACATTGTTCAGAAAAATGCTTTGAAAGATAAGTACAAATTACCTGAGGGTTTTGTAGCTAAAAAACCTAAAACAAATGTAGAAAAATCAAATGATAAAGTTACTGAAGAAAAATCTAAACCAGAAACTGAATCATCTAACGAAAAAAGTAAAGAAGATAAAGAGAAACAATAAAAATTTTAATTAATTTGGAGTTTATTAAAAATGATTAATAATACAAAAACAATAATTCAGTTAGCCTCTGAAGGTAAACGTCTAGATAACCGGGGACTTTTAGATTATAGGCAACCTATTAAAATTGAAACTAGTATTTCTAAATCAGCAGAAGGTTCAGCTAAAGTTACTATTGGTGATACTGTAGTACTTGCTGGGGTTAAAATGAGTTTAGAAAAACCATACTCTGATTCTCCTAATGAAGGTGGGATTATGGTCAATGCAGAATTAATTCCATTATCTAGTTCCGAATATGAACCAGGTCCACCTGGGATAAAGGCAGTTGAATTAGCTAGAGTTACTGACCGTGGAATTAGGGAATCTCATGCAATAGATTTCAAAAAACTTTGTATTGAGAAGGGTGAAAAAGCTTGGTTCGTAATTATTGACATTGTTCCTTTGAATGATGCAGGTAATCTTTTTGATGCAGCAGGATTGGCAGCATTAGCAGCTTTAAAAGAAACAAGATTAAGACCTATTGATGAAAAAACTGGGGCAGTTGATTACAAGGGTACAACTGACACACCTTTGCCTTTACTAAAAGAGACATTATCAGTAACTGTTGGTAAAGTGGGTAATCATTTAATGGTTGACCCAACAGTTGAAGAAGAGAGTTCTTTTAGTGCAAGATTAACTGTAGCTACAGATAAAACTGGAACTATCTCTGCTTTACAGAAGGGTGGCGATGAACCAATGACTATTGAAGAAGTTGGTCAAATTGTTGATATAGCTCTTGATAAAGCTAAATTTTTAAGGTCAATAATGGACGAATGTTTTAAAAATAAAAAATAATACTGGTAATAAATAAACTAGGGAGTGATCTTTAATGGCAAAAAAATCTGATAAAATAATTGAATTAAAAAAATCTGATCTTAAAGATTATACTAAGTATGAGAAAGCTAGAATGGTTGGTTCTCGAGCTTTACAATTGTCAATGGGCGCACCTTTCCTTTTGAAAATATCTAAAAAAGAGTTAGAAAAGGTAAGTTATAATCCAATTCAAGTTGCATTAAAAGAATTTGAAGCGGGGGTTATCCCAATAACAGTAAAGAGACCTGCACCTGGTGAAAAGAAGTAACAAGAAAAGCAGTAGGCCTTTCTTTATATTTTTTCTTTTTCTTTAAATTTATATTTTTTAATTCCACTTTTTAAGTGTTAAATCGATTCTAACCAATAGTTTTTAATATTCTTTGTTTTTTAATAAGACATTATCTTATTTTAATTAAAAATAAATTAAATAATACTGGTTAACAAAATGGAAAAAGAAATTTATCTTGAAAAATTGGAAAAATATTTCTCAGTAACTAAAGAAGCTTTAGAAAAAGCTTCTGTTGCACTCGATGAAAGAAGGATGGCTGATGCTAAAGATTTTTTTAATATGATTCAATGTTATTACAATGATGCTAAACATTTCTTTAACAAAGGGGATTATGTTAATGCATTTGCTGCTTTGAACTATGCTCATGGTTGGTTAGATGCTGGTGCTAGGATAAGGTTGTTTAAAGTTGACGATAGTAGGTTGTTTACTGTTGATAAAGAACATGCAATTGAAAAAGATTGTTGTTGTAGTGGGTGTCACGAATCTTGCTCTGATGGGCATGTTGATGATTTTAAAATTCAAAAAGATTAATCTCATGGGAAAACTTGCCTAAAATAAGCTTATTTTACTTATTTTGATTTGATACTACTCTTTAGTAAAAAAAGAAACGAAACATTTATAAAGGAATTGAATTCTTAATCTTCTAACAAGTTTTAATCAATACAAGAGAGGTCTGAGTGATGTGTTTTTATGCATAAAAATATTGAAAAGATATTTTTGGCATCTTAAAAATCGGGTTGACTTGATTTTTATGATATAGGAGGATATTACAATGATTGTACAAAAAGACTTTTTGGCGAAGTTAAAGGATTTTGGCCTAAATTCTTACGAAAGTAAGTTATGGGTAGCACTATTGTCCAGAGGGGTTTCTACTGCTGGGGAATTATCTGACATTTCTAATGTTCCTAGGTCTAGGGCTTATGATGTTTTGGAATCTTTAGAAAAGAAAGGGTTTATCGTAGTTAAGATTGGTAAACCAATTAAATATTTGGCTGTTCATCCTAATGAAGTTGTTGAACGAGTTAAAAAAAGAATTTCTGATGAAGCATCTCAAAAAAGTAAAATTTTAGAAAATTTAAAAGAGAGTGATATCTTAAAAGAACTTGATACTTTACATTCATCTGGTATAAAGATGGTTGATCCAACTGATAAATCAGCGTCTTTCAGGGGAAGAGAAAAAGTTTATGATCACTTAAATTTCTTGTTTAAGAGTTCTAAAAAAAGTATTCATTTAATGACTACAAAAGACGGTTTAGATAGAAAAAGTGAAGTTCTAATGAAACCTTTGAAAAAAGCAGCTTCTAGGGGAGTTGATATTAAGATTTTTGCTCCTACGAACGCTAATAAAAAAGTAGTTAACAGTTTATCTCAATTTGCAAAAATTAAATCAACTAAGGATGTTTCAAGGTTTTGTGTTATTGATAATAAAAGTTTAGTATTATTAATGACTGATGATCAGAAGACACACCCTAGTTATGATAGTGCAGTTTGGGTAGAAGCACCACATTTTGTAAATTACTTTACCACTTTGTTTGAAAGGGAGTGGAAAAATAGTTAGAAAACTGTTTAATATTTTCTTATTTTTTCTTTATATCTTCTAATTAATTAAAAATATTTTGAATGGTATTTTAACAAATCTAATTTGTTTTAAACAAAACATATTTATATCAAGATATATTCTTTAATTTTATGTCAAACTTAAAACAAGTTATAATTGTACGTCAAGATCTTAAATTACCTAAGGGTAAAGCTTGTGCTCAGGCATCACACGCATCTGTAGAAGCAGTTTTAAAGGCTGATGGTGGTTTGGTAAAGAAATGGCGAATGTCAGGTATGGCTAAAATTGTTCTTAAAGTTCAAGATGAAAAAGAGTTAATTAAGTATTTTCAATTAGCTAAAGAACAAGGGTTAGCAGTGTCATTGATAACTGACGCAGGAAGAACTGTTATCGCTCCTGGAACTAAGACTGCTGTTGGCATAGGTCCTGCTGAAGAAGAAGAGGTTGACAAAGTTTGTGGTGATCTGAGTTTGTTATGATCCTGATTAATTTTTTAATTACAATTTTTAACTATGATTCTAATTAATGTTAATGGTATTAATTCTTTTCCAATATTGACATTATCTAGTCAAAAACTTTATAAAGGAGTCACTTTCTTAAAGCTTAAATTAAGATTAATTGTGATATAAGATGAAAATTCCAAAAGTAATGAAAAGATTGTGCAAAAAATGTAAAACGCACACAGAACATAAAGTTGCTCAAAATAAAAGGAAGACTGCTAGTTCATTAAGTAAAGGTTCTAAAGTTAGAGCACGAGACAGAGGATTAGCAAGAGGTACAGGCAACTTAGGAAGGTACTCAAAACCGGCTGTAACTAAGTTTAAGCGGTCTGGAGCAAAGAATACTAAAAAGACTGATTTAAGATACACTTGTCAAAAATGTAAAAAAATCAGTTGTCAAGCTAGTGGTATAAGAGCTAAAAGAGTAGAATTTGTTTAAATTACTTATTTTAAATTATACAACTATATTAATTAAGGTTAAATAAAATGGATAAGACAAAAAGTAAATTTATTAAGGTAAGATGTCCTAAATGTAAGAACGAACAGATAATTTTTGGCAATTCAAGCAATATTGTAAACTGTTTAGTGTGTGATAAAGAGTTAGTTTATCCTACTGGCGGTAAATCTAAAATTTCTGCAAGGGTTCTAGAAATCTTATCTTAATTTAATTGATTTTATTCAAATTAATTTTATTAATTTAAAATCAATAAATTGAAATTTAACATTACAATTTTAGGATACATTAACAGGTGAAATTTTAAAAATGCATTATAAAAGGAAAGGTATACCAGAAGAGGATGAGATTGTCCTTTGTAAGGTAACTAAAATTTTTCCAAATTCTGTTTTCGCTGATTTATTAGAATATAATGATTCTGGTATGATTCATATCTCTGAAGTATCTCCTGGTAGAATCAGAAACATTAGGGATTATGTTAGTGTTGGTCGACAAGTTGTTTGTAAAGTTCTAAGAATTGATCGTGAAAAGGGACATATTGATTTATCTTTAAGAAGAGTTAACACTCATCAAAGAAGAGAAAAATTAGAAGAAATTAAACAAGAACTTAAATCTGAAACTTTGATAAAAAATTTAGCAAAAAAAATTGGGATTCCTGATAAAAAATTGTACGATTTAATTAGTAAACCTGTTTTTAATGATTATTCTCATTTACATCTTTTTTTTAGGGGTATTGTTTCTGGTGATGTTAATCCAGAAGAACAAGGTATTGATAAAAAAATATCAGATGAATTAGTAATTGCAGTAAAAGAAAAATTTAAAGAACCAAAAGTTTTATTTCAAGGTGTAATATATCTACATACTTTTGATGTTAATGGGCTAGAAAAAGTACAAAAAGTTTTAACTGAAGTTGAAAAAATTTCTAGTAATTTAACAGTAACTTATTTGGGTGCAGGTAAGTATAAATTTATTCTTGAAGAAAAAGATTATAAAATTGCTGAAAAATATTTGAAAAATATTCAAGATATACTTGAAACATTCAATGATAAAATTTCAACTTCTGAGTTTACACGTAGAAAAGCTGAAATTGAAAATTAACAATAACAACAAACAATTATCAAAATGAAACATATCCTGTTCTGTTCTGAATGTAAGAAATATTCTATGAAAGAAGAATGTCCTAATTGTAAAAATAGAACTGTTCTTGCCAAACCACCAAAATATTCTTCTAAAGATAAATATGATGGATATCGAAGAAAAGCTAAAGAACAAGAATTAAAAGAAAAAGGATTGTTGTAAGAATAATTAAAAATTAAACTTTATAATTGGATGGATCTTCTACAAACGCAATAACTTCATTTAGTATTCTGTAAGCGTATGTGTGGACATTATTTCTTAAATTGTTTGTTACTTTTGGAAGAAGTTGTAATTCTACTGTATAACCATCTACTCCTACCCATACATTTGAACATTCTTCGAATTTAGCTTTATCAGCTTCTTCAACACCCATTATGTTTGGATCATTAAATCCTCTTTGTGTTTGATAATCTACTTCAGAATCCACTAATGATGTTTTTTCTTCTAATAATTCAATAAGTTCATCTTTATTTAAATTTGAAATATTTCCAGCATATTTTGCATCAACTAAGTACCTAGAAAAAGTCATTCCATCTGGAGCTAAATAATCAACCACTCTGTTAATACCTTCCATTTTCATACATAAAGTCCCTTGTGGTAATTTTCTAATATTTCTTAAAATGTTTTGATTATTCATATCTTTAGAAATTAAATCATTTTTTATAAATGTTTTGGTTTGTTTTTACTAGTTAGTAATTAATCTTCAAACAAAAAAGAAAAAGTGAAACCTAACCAATATAACTTTGTTCACTATTTTTTGGTTTAGCTCCTGCTTGGTTTGATTTTCCTGAATCGACTAACCATTCCTTTGTTTTTTTCATGATCTCATTTTCTATCTCTAAAATTTCTTTTCCAAGTCTTTTGATATCAATTTTTAATTTATATTTTTTATTCAGTACTTTAACAATTTCTTTTGCTCCTTTAACTCCTAGGTACATCTGATGTCCAAAAGTTTCAGCTAAGAACGCTGCAGAATTAATCTTATACCTTCTAGACATCCCCACTAAAATTCCTGAGACTCCCATGATGGGGCCCACAACTCCAAATATGTTTGTATGTAATCCTGACTTAGAATTTTTAAGTTCTTTAAGGTATTCTTTACTATTGGCTGTACAATATACTTTTGGTTTGTCGGGGATATTTTGTAATCCAATGCCCCCTGTGGTAATAATTTCTTTACAATGATATTCTTTAACAAGTTTAATTATAGTTTCACAAAAACTGTAACAACTTGCTTCATCAATTGGTTGAACATCTCCTGATAAAAGAAGTAAATCTCTTTTCTTTTTATCTTTGAACTTTTTATAATATAATTCTATTTTTGGCATTTCAACTAAATTACTTTCATTAACAAAAACTGAATGAGGAAAATGATGGGAATGAAACGTGCAAAGTTTATTCGCTTTTAATTCTTCAATTAAGAAATCTACTGCAATTTTACCTACGTTAGCTATTCCTGGTAACCCTTCAATTAAAATAGGGTTGTGTAAATTAACTTTTCTTTTATTTACATGATTGACTTTCCAAAATTTTTCCATGGGTTATTAATAGAATTTTAATGTTTATATATTTTGGGGTAAAGGGTATTAAGAAAAATATGCGAAGGAAGGGGTTCGAACCCTCGCACTCACTAAGAGACTAGCCCCTCAAGCTAGCGCATTTGACCACTCTGCCACCTTCGCGTAAATTTATTTATTTTAAATTATTAATCACTAATTCTTTGAAACCAGTTTGATGATCAAACTCTCTTGAAAAATTAAATTTTTTTAATTCAATTATCACTATCTCGGCTGTTGTATGAATAATACAACCTTTTTTTAGATGTCCCCCAATTGTATGTCCTAAATTATCTGAAACTGAAATGTGGGTATGGTTTCCATCTTGTGATAAAGTACCAATTAAAGAAACAATTTCAAAATTACCCTTAAATAGTTTAACTTGTTCGTTAGATAACCTAACTGTTAATTTTTTTAAACTTCCCACGCAAGTTAAAATTGCCCCTGCTTGAATGTTTTTATCTTTAGAAAATTTATTTAATTCCTCTTTTAAATCTTGGTTGGGTTTTAATCTAATTGCATGAATTTCCATAATTAGTTTATTATTAAGATTATTTAAAAATTTTATGACTTATGTTAAGTTTATTACAAGAAATTAAATGAAAATAAAAAAAGTGTTAGAAATCAAAATGATTCTTCTTCAATCAATGCACAAGCACTTTCCACACACTTTGCTTTTGCTTGACCACAATCTAATGTGTCAGGTTCGCAGTTAGCTGTACATAGTACTCCATTACAATCCGGTGCATTATCATTGTTAACAACATCAGTTGCATGACAACATTGTGCTGCAGTACAATCAGAATCTTCAGTACAAACTTTTTCTGGGGATACATAATTACAAGACGTTATTAAAACTAGTAACATGATTATTCCTATTGTAAAAATAATTTTTTTCATTTTATCTTCCTCTATTTTTGAAATTCTTCTTTAAACTTTAATTGTTCATTAATTTCTCCACGCAGATTTGTTGCTAACAAACCTTTAACTTCTTCAATTGGGTGATTAGCTAATAACCAAGATAATTTAATGTGTGCAGTTTCGGGTAACATATCTTCACAAAAAATACAACCAATTTCTGCCAATCTTCTAAGGTTTGTATAAACTGATGGATTTACTCTGCCATACAAGCATTGTGATGTTATACCAACAATTCCACCTCTTTTGATAAATTTTTGTAATGATTCATGATTTTTCAGATTTTCTCCTACGTTAGTTGGCGCATGTCCTAATCCAGTACCTTCAATGATTATTCCTCTGAAACTTTTAGTAAAAAATTCGAACACTTTAGGATTCATATTAGTATGTGTTTTTAATAATCCTACTTCAGTTGAAAATTTATCTTTTAATAATATTAAATCTTGACTTTTCTTGCTTTTACTTTCTATTTTTTTATGATAATCTTTTTTCAAAAACTCTACTTTTTTAGTTTTGTAATCAACTAAAGCAATTGGGTTATCATTAATTGGTTTGAAAGCATCTCTTCTACTAGTGTGCATTTTCCTACTTTTAGTTGCAGACAGAATTGCACATTTATTATCATCTGCGGTATTATGCATACAGATGGCAATTCCTGCAAAATCAGATCTAGAAATAAATTCGGAAGCACAAATTAAATTCATTGCTGCATCAGAACTTCCTCTGTCAGATGATCTTTGTGAACCAACAATCAAAATAGGTATGTTAATCTTTTCAAACATAAATGCTAATGCTGTTGCAGTATGCGTTAATGTGTCTGTACCATGCCCTAAGATAATTCCATCAACACCCTTCTTTGCATATTTTTGAATAGCTTTTGCAATCTTTTGATAATCTGTGAAAAACATGTCTTCTGACATCATATTGGAAATTAGTTCAGTTTCGAAATTTGCAATTTCTGATAATTCCGGGACCATCTTTAACAAATCTGAAGCAGAAAACTTTGCACTAACTCCTCCTGATTCATAATCCACTTTTGATGCTATTGTTCCACCTGTGTGTAATACTGCGATTGTTTGAAGTTTAGAATTAATTTTTTGTTTGATGATTTTTTCATGTTTATTAACTTTCTTTTCCAAAACTTTCATTTCAATTATTTTTTTCTTATCAAATCCAATATTGTATCCATTTGATTCTAATTTGATTATTACAACACCTTCTTCAAAGCTAGGCATTAAAATACCCTCTTCAGTAGCTTGTTTTGTTTTAATTATAACTTTATCACCTGTGTTTGCCATATAGAAGTAAAATTCATAAAAGTTTATATATATTATGGGTGGATAAGTGAAATTAAGTTAAATTTAAGCTAAAAATATTAATTAATAAGGGGTTTTTGAGGAAAAATGGAAATGAATACAAACGAAGAAGTGCAATTTAAAGATTATAAGGTTAAGGATATTTCTTTGGCTGAATGGGGAAGAAAAGAAATTCTTATCGCAGAAAAAGAAATGCCTGGTTTGATGGCAATTCGTGAAAAATTTAAATGTCAAAAACCTTTACAAGGTACAAGAATTATGGGTTCTTTACATATGACAATTCAAACTGCAGTTTTGATCGAAACTTTGGTTGAATTAGGTGCTCAAGTAAGATGGGCATCATGTAATATTTTTTCAACTCAAGACCATGCAGCAGCAGCAATTGCTAAAACAGGAGTTCCGGTGTTTGCTTGGAAAGGTGAAACTTTGAAAGAATATTGGTGGTGTGCAGATAAAGCTTTAGATTTTGGTAATGGTTTGGGTCCAAACTTAATTGTTGATGATGGTGGTGATGCAACTTTGATGATTCATAAAGGTGTTGATATTGAAAAAGACCCCTCTTTATTAGAACAGGATTATAGTGGTGAAGGGGAAGATTTTAGGGAGTTAATGGTTTGTTTAAAAAATCTTTATTCGTCCAACAAAGATAGATGGACTAAAATTGCTAATGAAATAAAAGGAGTTTCTGAAGAAACTACTACTGGTGTACATAGGCTGTACCAGATGATGAAAGAGGGAAAGTTATTATTTCCTGCAATTAATGTTAATGATTCTGTAACTAAATCTAAATTTGACAATTTGTATGGTTGTCGAGAATCTTTAGTTGATGGTATTAAACGAGCAACTGATGTTATGCTGGCTGGTAAGGTTGCAATTGTGGCTGGTTATGGTGATGTGGGTAAAGGTTGTGCTCAATCTTTGAAAGGATATGGTTGTCGAGTAATTGTAACTGAGATAGATCCTATTAATGCATTACAAGCAGTTATGGAAGGATTTGAAGTTAAGAAAATGGTTGATGCAGTTAAGGAAGGTGATGTGTTCGTAACCACTACTGGAAATTATAATATTATCACCGCAGAAGATTTCTTAGCAATGAAAGATCAAGCAATTGTATGTAACATTGGTCATTTTGATAATGAAATTGATATGGCTTGGCTGAATGAACAGTCTGGTGCAACAAGGGATCAAATCAAACCACAATATGATAAATACACTTTCCCTGGTGGAAAAGAGATTTATGTTTTAGCAGAAGGTAGGCTTGTAAATTTAGGTTGTGCAACTGGCCATCCTAGTTTTGTAATGAGTGCAAGTTTCACTAACCAAGTTTTGGCTCAGATTGAGTTATGGAAAAAGAATTATGAACTTGGTGTTTATATGTTACCAAAAATACTTGATGAAGAAGTTGCAAGATTACATTTAAGTAAATTAGGTGTTGAGATTGATGTTTTAACAGATAAGCAAGCTAAGTATTTAGATATTAATAAAGAAGGGCCTTACAAACCAGAACATTACCGGTATTAAAGTTTGTTTTTTTAATTATATTAATTTTTATTTTTACATTTTTTTAAAAAGAGATTTAGTTGTTGGGGGTTAAAATGGACATTGTTGAAATGTTATATAAAAAAGCTGATCAAATATCAATTGATGCATCTATAAAAGTTCAATTTATTAAAAATCTTGCAGGAAATATACATTCTATCAGAAAATTAGATGATGAAACTTTAAATTTATTATCAAATAATGAACCTATTTTTGGTAAAAAGACAGGTTATTTGATTTTTTCTGCAAGGAGTGATATTTTGGATGTAGCGGAACATTATAGTGTAGTTCATAATCTCTCTGAGTGTGGTGACCCTTTATGTCAAAAAATTATTAATAACCTACATAATGATGAGTCGGTTGGTATTTTTGATATATTAATAAATTCTCCAATACCTTCTCAAATGATATTAAGGACAATGCCTGGGGAGGATTATGATTCTTATCTTAACGGTGAAAAATCAATAACTGGTCCCGGAACAAAAGAATATTTTTTAAAATAAATTTTAACTAATTGCAAAAAAAGAGGTATGATAAATGGAAACAGAACAAGAAAATAATATCCCAGAAAATCAAGAGATCAAAAAAGAATTAACTTCAATGCAAATCACTGAAGAAATTGTTTCTGAATTGATTAAACCTAATGCTTATAATCATGAAATTAATATGCCTGTAAAAGTTATCAGAACTGCAGTATCAATAGTATTTCTTACCGGTAGTTATGCTTACAAGATTTGTAAACCAGTAAATTTTGGATATTTAGATTTTTCTACTTTAGAGAAAAGAAAAAAATCTTGCACTGATGAATTAGAATTAAACAAATTAATTTCTCCTGAATTATATGTAAATATAATTACAATTAATAAGGCTGAAAATGGTGAATTATTTGTCAATGGTGAAGGAGAAATTGTTGAATATGCAATCAAGATGAAACAGGTGGATAATAATCAAATAATGTCCAGCTTGTTAAGTAAAGATGAAGTTACTTCTGAACATGTTAAAAAATTAGCAAATATTATTTACGATTATCATAAAGTTGCTAAAACTAGCCCAGAAATTTCTGAATATGGTTCTTTGAGTGGTGTAAAACTAAACTGTGATGAAAATTTTGAACAAACTGATAAATATAAAGAAAAAATTATTAGTTATGAAGATTTCAATGTTATCAAAGAAAAAGTTAACAAATTTATTTCTGAAAATAAAGAACTGTTTGAAAAAAGAGTTATTGAAAATAAAATCAAACATTGTCATGGTGATTTTCATTCGGGAAATGTATTTATTGTAAATGGTGAACCAATCATTTTTGATGCAATTGTGTTCAATAAAAGATTTCCTTGCTCAGACATTATTGCGGAAATTGCTTTCATGGCAATGGACTTAGATTATCATGGTAAACATAACTTGGCAGAAGAGTTTATTGCAACATATTGTCATTTAAGTCAGGATGAAGATATTTACAAATTGTTAAATTTCTATCTTTCTTATCGTGCTTATGTTAGGGGTAAAGTAAATTGTTTCATTTCGGATGATTCTAAACTTGACGAGAACACTAGGAATGATATTCTCTTTGGTGCAAAGAAATATTTTAATTTAGCTAAAAAATATGCCGAGAAGTTTTGAATTATTATGTTCTTTATTTTTTTGTAAATATATATCTGCGTGTCATTCCCATTGAGAATGGGGCGTAGAATAATTTATCTTGTTCAGAAAAAATACAAGTGTAGTTTCTTTTTTTCATTTCTTCATTTAATTCATTATTGTCTTCAGATGGATTTATAATAATAATTGAACAAAAATTCAATTCTTCATTAAAATATCTTGTTTCTAAAAAATCAGTAACACTATGGCCCCCCTTTATAATTAAGGTATAATCATCTTTATTAAAGTCATTATCTTGTCGAGTTATATTTGCGTCTCCATTTATTATTTGAATTTTTTGCTTATAATTATCACTTAAAATTTCTGCTTTATGCAAAGTTGAAAATATTTTATTAATTTTTTCTTCTTGATAACTACAACTTCCCCACCACATATTTTTAACAAAATCTTGATTATAACTAATATCCTCAAAAATAATTTCATCAAAGATCTTTGTCCAGTAAAAATCTGTTCCTGCAAAAGGATAATAAGCTTTCTTTTGGCATTTTTCAGGTAAATTTAATTTAATTTTTTCTAATTGTTCTGATAAATATTTCATAGCCGGGAATCCTTCTTGGGTTTCAAGTTTTTCTAGTTGGCTATAAGCAGATAAATATTTTTTCCAAGAAGGTAAATCACGCCATTGAATTGCTACATATTCATCCACTTCACCTTTTTTGACCATAGAAATAAGAGCAAAAAAGCCATTAATTGGGTGTTTAACACACCATCTCAATGCTTCAATTTGGGATTTTTTGTGAGCTGATTGAATAATCTCTTCTAATGCAATTCTTTTATCTGATTTTTTAAACATATTAATACCTACTTTTTAATAATGTGCTTTCTGACTTTTTCAATAAACAATTCTTTCTCTTGTTGATAATTCTCTAAATTAGTATCTTGACTTGTGGGGAATCCTCCAAAATCGACTCTTCCTCCTCCATTTTGTGAACTAAGAAAATTTAGTATATCAAATTTTTCTTGATCTCCTTTATACAATAACCATATATTATTTACTGGTTTTCCAAAAACTAAAACGTAAATGTCTTGATTTTTGTCCCCTGTTAAATTAGTCATATTTCTTATGGTTGTTTTTTGAGGAAGAATGGGATCTGCATAACTTACTAATATTTTTAATCCTTGTGCTTGATACTGTTCTAAATTTTGTTCAATATATTGTAATGCTTTTTTTTCTTTTAGTTGATATGACTCCAAAGACATTACTAAATCTCTTGATATTTTTTCATCAATAAACCAACTTTCTTTTTTACCTAACTTTTTTGCAAGTATCTCTAATGAATTATTGTCCATATTACTATTGTGTAAAGATATAATTTTAGTTAATTGTTGGGAAATTAACTGGTCTTTTTCTGTTGCTTTTGTTTTTTTATAATCATCAATCTGTGCTAAGTGACTTAACCAATTAGCATAATCATTTCCATGTAAAAAATGTTGATAAACTAATCTTGATGTGCATAATTCTTCTCCATTATCATCTATTAAATTAGTTCCAAATGTAACCACTTTTTCTTTTAAATTTAATGTTCTTTGGTGGTGATCAATCCATGTTGAGCTTATTGGTTGTTCCAATAACTTTCTTATTACTCTTTCGCCTTCTTTGTTTCTATGGTTATAAATCAAATCACTAAGGGCTAAATCCAATATATAGGTATGCTTAGAATTGAGGTTTGGTTGATCACTAATTTGTTCTAATAAATTTAATTTATTATCGTGGGTAAAAAATAAAATTTCTCTATCTTGGTCTTCCAATTGTTTTAACATCAATGCACCAGAAACAATGCCATCTATATCTTCCCCGTGTGTTATGATTATGGATTTTTTAGGTTGAATTATTGCTGGCGCCACTAATTAGTCACTTGCCAGTAACTATTATATAAGCCTTTCTAAGAAAAAGGATGATTTATCTTATTTTTTTATTTTTTGAAATCTACCAATAGCTCTTTGAATCTCTTCTTCAGCTGTTTTTGGTTTTACAGTTTTAGAATCTGTTTTATTTATGCTAGTTGCATTTTGTATTGCAATTGGGGTTTGTACTTTAGGTTCAGATTTAACACTTTCCTTCTTCTCTTCAAATTTAACATTCCAAGTTTTATCTTTAATTTTACTAGCAATACTGTCTAAATCATAATCTGGTTGTTTTGGTTGCCAATTAATACTTTTCAAATTATCATCTTGTTTTCTTGGTAAAATATGAACACATAATTTTCCTTCTGGATTGTCATCAGATTCTCCTGATTTTAAGATTATGTTAGTTCCATGAGCTCCAAGCCCTTCAAATACTGCTGTTGCGGCGAAAGAAGCAACATAAAATAAATGTGAAGCAGATTCAATATCTAATTTTTCAAAATATTTTTCTTCTTCTTTACTATAAATTTCAATATGTCCTTCAGCAACACAATTTTCATCAATGACTGCTAATGTTTTTTCATCCTCATAAACAATAGTACTGTTTTCTTTAATAGATTTTAAAAAATTTGGTATTTCACCAATTCCTTTATGCCAATTTGCTGGATTTCTACCAAAATGATTTTTCATCATTATTGGTAAATTGTTTGCTATCATGGATTTACTTTTTTCTGAAGTTTGATGTTTTTTCTTAAACAAAAAATTGAAGAAACCATCTCCTTTTTCTCTCGGTAAAAAATGTATCAAGAAATGGGGTGCTTGTTGACCTGCAACCCCACCATTAGCAACAAATATGTTCATTCCTGTTGTTACCATTGCTTTTTTGATACTAGTGGTAAGTTGGGCTGTAATACCAAAGAAATGTTTAAATTCGTTTGCTGGGATGTATGGCATTATTGGATAATGTTCTTTTGGTAAGAATATTGTATGGCCTTTTAAAATTGGATTGATATCCAACATGGCCATTGTAACTTTATCTTCATAAACTTTTTTTGGAGGGATCTCTCCTTTAATAATTTTACAGAATACACATTGTTTCTTTTGCTCTTCCAACTGTGCTTTCATTTCTGGAGTGATATTCATTTTAAATATAATTTAGAAAATAAAAAAAATTATTTCTTCTTATGTTTTTCAACTTCTTTTGTTAAGTTAAGTTTCTTAATAAGTTCCTTATACCTATTCCTAATAGTAACTTCGGTAACTCCAGCGACATCTGCAACTTCACGTTGAGTACGTTTTTCTCCATGAATTAAACTTGCTACGTACAATGCTGCTGCTGCAATCCCCGTTGGACCTCGGCCAGAAGTTAATTCAACTTTTCTTGCCATCTCCAATATCTCTACTGATTTAGATTGGGTTTCTGGACTTAATTTTAAAGCAGATGCAAACCTTGGGATATAATCACTAGGGTTACTTGGTCTGATGCTGATTTCAAGTTCTCTAGTAATGAATCTGTAAGTTCTTCCAATTTCTTTCTTTTCAATACCTGAAGCTTCTCCCATCTCATCTAATGTTCTTGGAACTTCGTGACGTCTACACGCGGCGTACAATGCTCCTGCAACTACTGATTCCATACTTCTTCCACGAACAAGTCCCCGTTGTACTGCTAATCTATATATTCTTGCAGCTTCTTCTTCAACTTGTTTAGGTAATTTTAAGAACGAACTTACTCTTTTAAGTTCTGCTAAAGCAACTTTTAAGTTTCTTTCAATGGCAGTACTAATTCTATATTGCCATTTTCTTAATCTGAAAAATTTATCTTTGTCTTTCCCACCTAATTTATAATAATCAGATGAACTTCCAATCTCTGTTCCAAGGCCTTGGTCGTATGATGTATGTGAACTTGGGGCTCCTGTTCTTCTTTTTGATGGACCTGTGTCATCGTCAAATTCTCTCCATTCTTGTGAGAAGTCAACCATTCGATCTTCAATGACTAGTCCGCACTCTCTACATACAGTTTCTCCCTTTTCTCGATTATGAAAAATATTTTTACTGCCGCAATCTGGGCATTCTTTAAGCTTTTTCTTTAGCATTTTAGTATACCTTTGTTTATTATTGGTTTATATCCAGAACCTCTTAATAGTTAAATTTAAATACCTTTAACACTCATCATATATAAATGTTTTGTACATTTACCTTTAAAACTGGTCTTTTTTAAATAAATTCTAATCAATCTGTAATGTTATGTTGTTTGGGAACAATCAAATAAGAATATGTTCTCTATACAAAACCGCAACCTTTAAAAATAAGTGTATTTGAATCGCCTGCTACAATGACGAGAATTAAAAAATCAGCTAGACAAAAAGAATTATCAGATGTAATCAGGTCAGAAGTGATTGAAAGATTCAACCTGCGTGATGTTACTGTTAAGTCTGCTCGTTATGAAATTTCATTCCCTTACTTATTATGTAAAAGTTCGGGTGGTCCAGGTAATGTCCAACTTAATTTAGATTTTTATTGTGGACCTGCTTTAAGTCAAAATGGTAGGATTACAAAACGCTATGGTTCTTTAATCTCTTATGATGTTCTTGAAAAACCTATTTTTAATCATCCACTGGGTAAAGATGTTTCAAGAAGAGTTTACCTTAATGTTATTGATCCTATGTATGTTAAAATTGGTCCTTCATTTGCTTTAGATTATCAAGGTGGAGAAAGAAAAGAACCGACTTTAAAACCTAAAATGACTACCTCTCCTGAAAGGTTTGTTAGTGAAGTTACAAAGTATCTTGATACGATTGGTATCCCTCCAAAAGCATTTAGAAGGTGTTTAAAAAATTATTTTCATAGTGTTAACGAAGGAGATTCCACTGAACTGTTTTATCGTGATCAGTTTAATGTGGCTTGATTCTTTAATAACCTCTTATTATATTCTGCAATTTCAATTGTATTAACAAAAAGTTTTAAATACACTAAATATTTCTTTTATTATAATGAAATTCACAAAAAAAGCTCAATTAGGCATAATTGAAATGAAGTTCTTCTTTTTTGGATTAATATTTGGTTTAATCCTTGGAGTTGTACTTGTTGCTTTAATGAATGCTGGAGTAATTCCATTTAGTTTGCCTTTCATAAGTTGTGGGTAAAACAATTTAAGGTGATGGATTTGTATTTTTTTTCTTTACTATTTTTTCTTTAAAATATTAATTTTTAATTATTTTTTTTACCTCAACCAATACTATATTTAGCAGAATAGAAAACAATATAAGAGATTATTGAAACATTTAATTTAATTAAGAGGTGGTTTTAAATGGACATTGAAAGAATTCAAAAAATTAACAATTTAGCACTTGACTTAATGAGGCAAGGTTTAGCAAAAGATAAGGACGATGCTATCACTCAAGCAGAAAAAATATTTCGGCATGATCCAGACGATTATAATTCAGTTTCTCGTGATATGCACAGTAATAGTTTACAAGTAAAACAAGGTCAAGAAGAAAGTAATGTATCTGAAAATTCTGACAAAGGTAAAGGATCAAAAGAACAATCTGAATTAACACAGGAAAAGATTGAATCTATTCTTGAACGGAACACTAAATATGTAGTAACAAAATTAAAAGAGTTTAATGATAAGGTTGAAAAATTGGAATCTGAAATGACTAGTTTGAAAATGGAAGTTAATAGGTGTAGGAGTTCAATGACTTCAATGCAACAAAGACCCGTTCAGCAACAGCAGCCAGTACAACAACCAACTCAACAATCGGCTAAACAAAATTCTAACAGTTCTCATCCAAGATCTGGTGGTTATGAGGAACAAGATGTTTCAATAGAAAAGTTTTTTTATGCTGGGAGTAAGTAATTTTTTATTTTATTTCTTATTATCTCTTTTATTAACTTAATTATTTTTCATTATAATAAATCACTTTATATCCCTCACTACCTAAATATTTATATATAAATTTTTTTAGTTATTAACTACTTTACAATTAAAATCGATGTGTTAAATATAGCACGTTGGGGGTAGGCATATGAATCTAAAATATTTTTCAATAATTTTACTAATAACATCTATCTTTTTTGTTAGTTCAGTATTAGCTGATGTAACTGTTTCAGATGATGATCTTATTTTTGAAGTGGATTATTCTGAGCTAGAAGATAATGATGATGAAATTATAATAACTCATTCAATTAATTTTGAAAATAATGGGTCTTCTATGGAATCTGTAACTTTAACATTATTTGCTGAAGATAATGATTACGAAGTTAGTTTTGTGGACACTAATGATGATAATTTTGATTTAGAAAGTGGCAGCAGTAAAACTGTTGAATTAGAAATAATTAAGCAAGTTGAAGGCGCAGATCAAGGTTCAGATGAAAATGTTGTTTCAATTTTAATAGAAACAACTTCTGGTCAAAGTGAAGAAATCTTGTTAGATGCAGATATTTTAATGATGTTTGAGTTAAAATCTATCGATTTTTATGTTAATAGTTATTCAATTGAAACCATGGACGAAGATGATAGTGATGATGATGATAAAGATTTAGAAATTCAACCTAACGATTTTGTTGAACTTGGGTTTGAAATTGAAAATTTGTTTGATTCTAATTTTGATGAAGGAGATTTAGATTTTACAGTTACTATCACTTTGGAAGATAACGATTTTGGTGAAGATGTTGATGACGATATTGATTTTACAATTGATGCTGATGACAGTATTGATGTTGATGACGATGAATATTTTATTGGTTTTGAAGTTCCCTCTTTTGCAGAACCAAACGAGGAGTACATTTTAAACATTTTAGTTGAAGCAGAAGATGGTAATAATGTTGCGTATTCAGTGGAGTGGGAAGCTCAATTAGAACTAGATCGGGAAGATGATGATTTAAGAATTGAAGAAGTAACTTCTAATAATGATGATGTTTCATGTTATAGGTCAATAAGATTAACTATTGATGTTCTTAATTATGGGACAGATAGTCAGAAATATGGTATTTTAACAATTAATAATAATGAATTAAGTATTGGTTTGGAACAAGAATTTGAAATTGGTGAAGGCCTAGATGAAAGTGGTAACTCAATTACTTTACAAGAAACTTTTGAAATTTCAAGTGATGTAGGGGCAGGAACTTATGAACTTGACATTGATGTGTATTATAACAATGATGATTTTAGTGATACTGAAACTTTTGAAATAATTATCACTGATTGCGATACAGGTGATTCTGATGAAGATGGCACTTCAACTGGAACAGAAGAAGAAATTTCAACTGAAGATAATGATACTGGGAGTTCAGATGAAGATGGTGGGACCACTACTGTCACTAACAATGAAGATGAAGAAGAATCTGGTAATTCTGTGACTAGTGATGATGAATTTAGTCCTGTTAACACAGTTGAAGAATCTTACTTAAAAGACCAATACGTTTTTGCTGCTGTAATTGTTGGGTCAGTATTAATATTGGCAATATTTGTGATGATTATTACAATGATAGCAACAAGGAAGTAAATAATTAAATTTTTTTATTTTTATTTTTACCTACTCCAAGAAGTTAATTCTATCTCTCTACTCATTAATTGGTTAATCCTTTTTTCTACTTTTCTTTGATCTTCCTCATCAAGTGAATCTATTTTTAAACTTCTAGTTAATTGTTGGTCTAAAGTCCCATAAACATTACACTCATTTGATAATAATATGCTAATTGTTGGATTTTCATTAAATTTGAAAGAATAAATTTCTCTACAAGACCCACCGTTATGTATGAATTTAAACAAATCTTGTTCAGCAAAGTAAGTTACAATGTCTCCTTTTGGATTATGTACTGTCATACCTCTTGAATTATAATATCCTCTGCCATATTTTCCATCTAAATACCAAGCATTTCCTGTTCTTGAATACATTAATACTTTCTTAGAATGTTTTGTTCTTACATTTTCTGTCATGTCCCAAAATAAAGCTACTTGGTCAATGTCTTGTGTTTGATAAGCTTTTTCTACTTTGTGCATACAACTTGTAAGTGGCATACTTCCCATAGTAAGTAATGCTCCCAATGTGGTTAATTGTGATTTATTCATTTTAATCTAAAAAATTGAGATGTGCTTTAAAAAAATATATGTTTTTTAGAATAACTTTAATAATTTATAATCTGAATTTACTATCATTAATCTTATTATCACAAACCTTTTAAAATATCTTCATTTTTCTCTATCTGTGAATTAAAATATGGTTAAAGATAAATCTGTTAAAAAAATATTAATCTCTGCGAAAGGCAAAAAGAAATATTATGTGACTCAACTCAATGAAGATTTTATCACTACAGAAGGTGTTGTTAAGAGTTTAGATTTAAGTTCTGAAAAAGAATTTATTGAAACTGATAAAGGAAATAAATTCCATTTGATAAATCCTTCAATTATTGATCTGATGGAAAAATTGAATCGTGGTCCACAAATAATTCAACCAAAAGATATTGGCTTAATTATGTCAAAAACTGGCATTAACAAGAACTCTTTAGTTGTTGATGCTGGGGTTGGTTCTGGTACTTTATCTTTGGCATTAGCTAACATTTGTAAACAAGTTACTGCTTATGAAATTAATAATAAACATTTGAATATTGCACAGAAAAATAAAGAGTTATTTGGGGCAGAAAATCTTGAAATTAAAAAAGGTGATGTAGCTGAAGAAATGACTGAAACAAATCTTGATTTAATAACTTTGGATTTACCGCACCCTTGGGAAGTTGTTCCAAAAGCAGAATTAGCATTAAAATTAGGGTCTTATCTTGTTGTATATTTACCTAACATTTTACAAATGAAAAAGTTTGTTGAATCATTGAAAGGAAGTAAAATTAAACTTTTAGAAGTAATTGAACTTATTGAACGTAAATGGAAAGTTGAAGAGAGAATTGTTCGTCCAGAAACTGCAGAATTGTCTCACACTGCATTTATGGCATTTTGTAGAAAAATGTGATTTTTTTAAAAACAATAAATTAAGGGGTGGTGAAAATGAAAGTTAAAATAAAGAGATTAAATTCTGAAGTGAAGTTACCCAATTATGCAAATCCTGGTGATGCTGGGATGGACTTTTTTTCTGCAGAAAATGTTATAATTAATTCAGGTGAAAGAAAGACTGTAAAAACTGGAATTAGCATGGCAATTCCAGTGGGTTTTGTGGGTTTATTTTGGGACAAAAGTGGTTTAGCTTCTAAGAAAGGAATTAAAACTATGGCAGGTGTTATTGATTCTGGATTTCGTGGTGAGATTGGTATTGTATTAAAAAATTTAGGGGATGATGAGTTTGTTATTGAAAAGAATATGAAAATTGCTCAAATGCTAATTCAACCTATATACTCACCTGAATTAGAAGAAGTAGAATCTCTTGAAGAAACTGAACGAGGTCAAGGTGGATTTGGTAGTACTGGTCAATTCTGAGATTGATTATAGAAATTTTTATAAATAGGTACTTGATTTGACTTTACATTATGCCTCAGTGGCTTAGCGGTTAGAGCATGCGAGAATTCAATTCCATGAAGCTGTTAACCGCAGGGTCGTAGGTTCAATTCCTACCTGAGGCGCTTAGGGGGAATTCAATTCCCCTATCTTTTAATATTTTTATTCTTTCATTAACATCTGTTCCAACTGGCAAACTGCCTGTTTCTTTCCATATCTCATAACGGGTTAAGGTATTGTAATTTGAAAATCCAATATCTTTCATCCATTGATTTAGTTTTTTCTTTCCATTAATTTCAACAATATAAGCAATTATTTTTGTTTTTTTTCTTTCCCTTTCTAATGTTGTTGAGTAAAAATAAAAACCAAGTTCTTTTAATAATTCCTTAACTGATTCATGTAATGTTTTGCTGTATGTCCAGAAATTAATTACTGGTTTTCTACCTTGATTTTTGAAAACTAAACTGAAATCTGTATCTGCTAATCCTCTCAAGAAACTTTGTTTTGTTATTTTATTGGAATTTTTAATTATATCTGGGACCTTAATCTTAATCTTTGGGCTAAATGGAATTTCACAACATTTATTTAAAAATAAAACAATTGCCTTTGATCTAAAAGAAATCATAACTGTTTTGTTACCCTTTCTAACATTAACCTCTTTATTAAATAATTGTTTAATTAATGATTTTAAGAATTCTTCATAGAATTTCCTTTCATTAACTTCATGGCCATTATAATCTACTCTATAATCTATCTTGTTTTTTCTTCTTTCAATTTTCATATAACCATCCCCTATATGAAAACCTAAAAAATAAGCTAATTCTGGTGTGATAATTTCGGGAACTTTAATTCCTAATCTAATGTCATTTTTACTAAATTCTACATGTGATAAATCAAATTTCACACATTTCATTATATATCACCTTCAAGTTTTTGTGGATTTAAACTTGGTTTTTTGAGGAAAAAAGTTAATTTAGTGTAACTCATTAAATTTCTTTTTGATATTTTCAAAAGAATTTTATTAAGAGTTTTGCATTAGTTCTTTTTCTATATCTTCCTATTTTGTTGCTATATAAAACTTATGTAGGCTTGTCCAGTGGGTAAGTGGCATGAGTGTCTTCTTCTTAATTTTCCAATCCGACAGAATAAATTTTTTCAGCAATTTTTTCCATTAAATCGTGATCTTCACAATTTTTGAACATAAGTTCACCATGACCATGACAAATTATTTCTACATTTTCAATTTCAAGAACAAGTAAAATTTTAGTTTCCATAATAACTTTAAACTTTTTATTAATATTTTCTAAATTGATTTTTCTAGGTCGTTTAAGTTTAGCAGAATATGCTGCTTTTGTTTTACACTTACTTAAAATATATTGCTCTTTGACATTCATAAACTACTTAATTTATTAATTTTTTATTAATTTATGCTTTATTTTAGCTTAGTCTGACCGAACAATTTATATATCCAATCTATTTATTTAAACCATTATATTATATAATAAGATTTCAATAAGAGGTGATTATAATGGCTAAAAAATCTAAAAAATCTAAGGTGCAACCTTTAAAGCAACTTCTTTCTGACACTGGTAAGAAAGAATTACACCAATTAGCTCACTACTCTTTTTTTGCAGGAGTTATTGTAGCAATTTTGGCAGGCTGGTTAAATGTGGCATTTCCAGGATTATTAAGTTCAACAGTTTTAATGACAACTTTAGTAATTTTAGGTACGTTAGTTGGTTTATTTAATTTAACTACAAAAGAAACAACTCCTTTCTTAGCTGCAGCTATAGCTTTAATGTTAGCGGGTATTGTTAATTTAGGTTTAGTTTGGGGTATTGGTCTTTACTTAAGGTCAATGTTAAGTAACATTGTTGTTTTTGTTGTACCTGGTGCAATTATCGTTGCAATGAAAAGTATCTGGAAGTTAGCATCTAACTAATTTCTTAATTTTTTCTTTTATATTTTATTAAACAAATTAAAGTGGGGTAGTTAGAATGAAATTAAAATATTTAATCTTCTTAACATTTATTTTATCTTTACTATTAATTTCTGGTTGTGGTGAAGAAGAAGTTATTTTTACTAATAGCACTTTAGAAATTAATGGTAATACTATTAATATTGAAATTGCTAATGAAAGTGCTCAATGGATGCAAGGATTATCTAATCGTGAGGAGTTATGTTACAATTGTGGTATGTTGTTTGTGTTTGAGAACACTAAGGTGTATGATTTTTGGATGAAAGACACTTATATCTCTTTGGACATAATTTATATTGATGAATCTGGTATGATTGTTAACATTGTTCAAGCAGAACCATGTATTGAAGAAACATGTGAAGGTGAACTTTGTGAAGAATTGGTTTGTGAAGAATTTTCTTCAAATTTTCCGGTTAAATATGTTCTTGAAGTAAACAAAGGTTATACTGAAGAGTTAGGTATTGCTAAATGGGATAAAATTATTATCTCTTAATTTTATATTTCTATTTTTTTAATGTAACGAAAACTATTATTTTTTGGATATGCTTTTGTAATTAGTCCAGATAATTCTAAAACAACTTCTTTCTGATCTGTATCTGAAATTTCAAGAACATACGTTGGGAAACTATCTCCTTTGGCAGTTTCCATTTCGCAAAAATATCCTTTTGCTTTACGAAAACTGGTGTTTTTATCTAATAAAAAAGGAACTGCTGCTCTTTTACATTCTTCTTCAAAAAATTTATTTAATTGTATGTTATGTCCTTTATTTGACATAAATATTGTTCTTTTAGGAAATTCAATATCTTTTGGAATGTAAAAGAAGTCTGATTGAACTATTGAGTTATTCCTCCTTAAATAAATGTTTGTTTTAACTGAAGTAATCACTCCTTCAAAAATGGGGTAATAAAGTTTTTTTGATAGTTCTTTGATCAAATCCGTTTCTGTAGTTTTTTTTTGTTTTAGGAAATTATCTAAGTAAATTATATTTTCTAAAGAATCTTCCTGGTCTGTCATTTTTAACAATTGACATGTTAGTTTTTATAAAAATTATTGTGATTTCATCCTTATATCAAACTCATTATCTTCCCATGCAGAGAAAGATTTATATTATTCAATTTTGTACTAATAATTAATGGCTGAAGAGATTTCTGAAGAACAAAGGAAACAGATGGAAGAAAAGTTGAAAAACATGTCTCCTGAAGAGATTGCAGAACTTCAGAAACAGCAATGTATTTTCTGCCAAATTATATCTGGCCAAATACCATCTAAAAAAGTTTATGAAGATAATGTGTGTATTGTGGTATTAGATATTAACCCTGCGTCATCTGGGCATTGTTTAATACTTCCTAACCAACATTATGCTATCATGCCACAAGTTCCAGAAACTGAACTAAACCATATGTTTAAAGTTTCTAAAGCAATGTCTCAAATTCTTTTGAAAAGTATGAGGGCAAAAGGAACAAATATTTTTGTAGCTAATGGCGCTGCTGCTGGTCAAAAAGCACCTCATTTTATGATACATTTAATCCCTCGTAAAGATGATGATGGTTTATTTAATTATGAAACAAAAATAATTGAATCTGAAATTAGGGAAAAGATTGGACAAGCTGTTAAAATGAAATTTAATCAGCTGATGGGGATCAAAGTTGAAACTCAAACTGAATTGCCTGAACATCAAGAAGAAGTTTCTGGGGATGAACCAGATAAAATTGAAAAGTTAGATGATTTGGCTGGTCCTTCTGAAAATCAAGAAGATGTTGATAATAAAGAATCTGATGATAATGATGATGATTCAGATAGTGAAGATGAAGATTCAGAAGGATCTGATCAAGAAGAAAATGATTCTAAAGATGTGGGAGATGATGAACCTGAACCACTTAAAGATGATGTTGATGCAAGTTTAGATGATATTGCTAACTTGTTCAAATAATATAAATAAAAAACAAATAAAATGAATTGTGAATATTGTGAAATAATCTCTGGAAATCAAAAAGCTAACATTATTTATCAAGATGATGAAATATTAGCTTTTGTTAAAGAAGAAGTTATTTCTCCAGGTCAGATAACTGTGATCCCTATTGAACATTTAACTATTCTTGAAATGGTTCCTGGAAAAATTTTAGACAAAATGTTTACTGTTGCTAACAAACTAAGTATGGCCATATTTGAAACTATGGGATGTCATGGGACAAACATTTTTGTTGAAAATGGTCTTGGTGGTGGTCAAACTGTACCTCACTTTTCATTACATGTCATTCCTAGGTATGAAAATGATAATTTGAAACTTAACTGGGTGCCTCAACAAGTTCTTCCTGAAGATTTGGAAAATGATTTCATTCAAATACAAATGAATGCTGAAGGGTTAACTATTTCTGATGAAATTCCCTCTGAAGAAAGTGAAGATATCGTTGTTGATGAAGGTGACACTGAAGTTGTTCTGAAAAAGCAAGATGATGAAAATTATTTACTTAAGTCACTTAGAAGGCGGGCTTGAGGTTTTTAATTTTTCTTTAAATAATTTTACTCACAAAATCTTTATATAAATTACCCTCTCTGACCTATTACAATGGAAATTAAGTTTTATCCTTACGATTTTGAGTACAAAGTTAAAGAAGAAAAGACTTATGTTTACATATATGCTAAATTAGATACAAGTAAAAAAGTTTGTGTGATCTACCCATATGTCCCTTATTTTTATGCAGATATCAAAAACATTGACACTAAAGAGCTTAAAGAAAGGTTGAACAAACTTGATTTAAATGTTTATGGAAAAAAAATTAAAGTACTTTATTGGGAAGAAGTAGAAAAAGAACTTCTTGGTGAAAAAAAGAAATTCTGGAAAATATCAGTCAATTTTCCTCAATCAGTTCCAGTGTTAAGCAAAGAGTTAGAAAGTTGGGGTGTAGAAACTTTTGAAAAAGATATTCCTTTTATTCATCGATTCTTAAGAGATCACCAAATTAGTCCTTTAACTTTACTTAGGGCTAAAGGTGAACAAGTAGATGATAAAACTATGCGTGTTCCAGTATTCTTAGCAACAGAAATAAAAACATTTAGTAAAGAAATAACTAACAAACTAAAATATTTGGCTGTTGATATTGAAACATATTCCAAAACTAGGTCCATTAATCTTCATAAAAACCCCATTTTAATGATTGCTTTTTATGGTGAAGATGAAGAAGGTAAAGTTTTCAAAAAAGTAATTACTTGGAAAAAAATCAATCATGATTTAAAATATCTTGAAATTGTTAGTGATGAATCTGTTTTAATTGAAAGATTTAGAGAAATCATTTTTGATTATGATCCAGACATTATCACTGGATATTTTTCAGATGGGTTTGATTTTCCATACCTTAAAATTAGGGGTGATAAATTTAAAATTAAATTAGATATTGGTTTAGACCGATCTGAGATGTTTACTGGAAGGAAAACTGGTCTTAAAAATAGTGAATCTAAAATTAAAGGAATTCTTCATTTAGATATGTTTAAATTTGTTAGATACATATTTGGTGGTAATTTGAAAACTGATTCATATTCATTAGATTCTGTATCAAATGAATTGTTAGGATTAAGAAAACATGATGTTGACATATCTAAACTTTATCTCCATTGGGATAAGAATAATTCAAAAGAACTGGAAGAATATTGTAAATATAATCTTCAAGATGCTGAAATAACTTTACAACTTTGCAAAAAATTATTTTTTGATATGGTGGAATTTTCAAAAATTATTAGTTTACCCCTTTTTGATGTTACCAGGATGAGGTTTAGTAGATTAGTAGAAAATTATATCTTAAATAGAAGTAAAGAATACAATGTTATTGCTCCTAATCGACCAAAAAATAACGAAATTGAAAAACGTTATGAAGAAACTTATCAAGGTGCATTTGTTTATGAACCTACTCCTGGTCTGTACGATGACATTTTAGTTTTTGATTTTCGTTCACTTTACCCCACTATTATTACTGCACATAATATTGGGCCAGAATCTTTATATTGCAAATGCTGTGAAGAAGATAAAAGTGCAAGGGTTGAAGAAAGGGAAGAATATTGGTTTTGTAAAAAAAATAAAAAATTTATCCCTGAAGTTTTAGAAAGAATAGTGTTAATGAGGATTGATCTGAAAAGGTTGATCAAAGAATTAAAATCTAAAAAAGCAGATGAAAAAGAAATTAAAATATTAGAATCAAGATCTTATGCATTAAAAATTTTAGCTAACAGTTTTTATGGGTATTTAGGTTTTTTTGGAGCAAGGTGGTATTGTGTAGAATGTGCTAGGTCAACTGCTGCTTATGCTCGTTATTATATCAAAAGAACTATCAAGAAAGCTGAAGAAAAAGGATTTAAAGTTATTTATGGTGATACTGACTCTTTGTTTTTGTTAAAAGGTGATAAGGACATTTCTCAAGCAAAAGAATTCATGAACGAGATTAATTTTGATCTCCCAGGTTATATGGAATTAGAATTTGAAGGACATTTTCCTCGAGGTATTTTTGTTGCTATTAAAGGTACTAATAAAGGTGCCAAAAAGAAGTATGCAATGATTAATGGTCAAGGAGACATTACAATTAAAGGTTTTGAAACTGTTAGAAGGAACTGGAGTTTTATCGCTAAAGAAGTTCAAGAAAAAGTGTTGGGTTTAGTCTTATCTGGGAAAGAAGATGAAGCATTACCTTACTTAAAAGATGTGATTGATAAACTTAACAAAGGTAAAATCTCAGTAGATAAATTGATTATTAAAACTCAAATCACTAAAGATCTTTCTAGTTATACTTCTATTGGACCTCATGTTGCTGTTGCAAAAAAAATGAAAGAGATGGGGGATGATATTGGGCCAGGAACTATCATTGAATATGTGATCTCTAAAGGGTCTGGTTTGATTAGGGATAAAGCTAAATTACCTGATGAAATTAAGGACGGTGAATATGATCCAAATTATTATCTTAAGAACCAATTAATCCCTGCAGTGGCAAGTATCTTTTTAGTAATGGGGATTAAAGAAGAAGATTTCTTCAAAGCAAATGAACAGACTAGCTTAGGAAAGTTTGGTTAAGTTATTAATTTTCTTGTTTTTACTTAAATAGTTAATAAATCCAGTTAATATTATCTTCTAAACATATGTCCTTTAATCGGTATTTCATATAATGATTAAACTTAAAAATAGTTTGAAATGAGTCTGTTCTTTAATGGATTTTTAATATCAAGAATCTATAAAAGGCTAAATGCTCTAACTATCTGTTGGAAGGTGATACATTGGTAAATCTTAACAAAAAAAGTTCTAATAAGAAAAAATTAAATTTTGACAGAAAGAAAATTTATATGTATGTTATGGTGGTTTTGTCAATTGTTTTATTTTCTACCTCATTAGTTTTATTTGTTAAAGAAGGTGTTGGTAGTTCTTTAACAAGTGCTGTGATTAAAAACAGTTCTGGTTTAGATACTAATGAAGCTAGCACAAAAACTGAATTAGAACTAAATAATGATTTAAGTTCTGAAAGTGAAACTGTTATATCTGATTCATTTAATCAAGATGAAGAAAATAGTATCAATTATTTTGATGAACAAAGGGTTGAATTTAGTTTAGATTTAAATCAAGTGATTAATATTGATGCTGAAATAAATTCAGAGAATGTCTTGATTATTTTTGATGGTAATGGTGAAGAATTAATTATTAATGGTGAATTGGTTGAATTTGGTGAGATGGCTGATGTGGAATTGGAGCTGGAAAATTTTAATGGGCATATTGATTTGAATAATTTTGCAGTTTCATTGAATGGTTATGTTGATAAAGTTTTTCTGAATGAGTTTTCAATTTCTTCTTCAAATAATATTGAAATCTATTTCGAAAGAGCACATGATAATTATGTTCAAATTTTAGGATTTTCAATAGAACAATTAACTCTTCCTGCTGGTAGTGGGGGATTGCAAGCATCAGATAAATTAACTTATGAATTAGATGAAGAAACTGTTACAATTGGTGATTTTGAAGGTGATTTAGTTGTAATTAAAAAAGAAGAAACAAGTTCATTATTAATTGGAAAATCTAATTCATTAAGTTTAGATGGTGATTTATTAGCGTTTGACTTATGGTGAAGATATATCAACGATTAAATGAGAACCAAATAGATCTTAAATAGGTATCAAATTTACTTTCACTTGTGATGCAATAGTTACTTTATAAAATAAATTTGGGATTACAACAATATTTAAATAATGTTTTAATCCTTAAGTGGTAAAAACAACAAAAAATTAAACTAATGAAGGTGAAATTATAATAATGGTAAAAAGAAATTATGAAATCAGAAGAAGAAGAATTTTGGCAGCAGATGACGAAACAGATTTACAAGAAATGTTAGAGTGGACTGCAAATGAAAAAGGAAATTTCTCAAGTAAAACCCCAAATGGCCCAAGTTATGTATTTGAAGTTATACGTTTAGATGTAACTAAATTAATGAATGGTAGTTGGCCTCATTTCACTGTTAATGAAGAATATTTGAATGAAATGGGGCTGTGGGAGGGTGAAGACGACATTTTATTACTTGACCTTAACTTTAAAGGGGATTACTCTGGTAAAATTTTTATGAATGCATTAAGTGAAATAAGATATAAATGTGGTGATGAAGTTGAAACTGTGGACATGGAAATTATTGATGCAGATTCAAGTCTTTATGAAACACCTCATCAAAATGCTAAAGTTCAAACAGTGCCTTATCGACCAAAAATTGTAGTTTCAACAAGTTTAGAACAAGAAGTAGACCCTGATCATGTTGACCCAGACATTGCTTTTGTAGAAAATTACGATGTTTTTGGACATAACAAAGCAAAAAATCAACATACTAGAACTTTAGATTATGGGAGATATGCTATCAATGTATTTGAAAAATTAGTGGATGTTTATGATGGGAAAGTTGAGCCATTGAATAGATAATTTGAACTTTTTTTAAATTTTATTATTTTTTTAAAAATTAAACTATTTCTTCTTAATTTATTTTTAGAAATTTTTTACTTTGTTAAATATTCAAAATTTTAATGATGAAGATCATAATCTTATATTAATTCTTGCACCATTATCTCCTAAACTTTTGTAATTAATACTTCCTCTGTGTGGCCCAGTAATGATGTTATAACTTGCATCTGCACCAACAGCATTCCCATCTTCTTTGGTACTATCAACATGTTTGCCTTGACTTAAATTAATTGCATATTCTGGTGGTAAATGTCCTGTTTGAGAAATGTCAATTAATGTGAATAATCTATTTGCTCTTTTAGCATTTCTTGCTTTAATTATTACTTGCCCTTCTGGAAAAGAAGCTTCTGCTGCATTATCTATCAAATTTGTAAATGCTGCTCTTAAAAGTCTTTTATCTCCTTCAACTTGAATGTTTTTTGAAGGTTGGTATAATACTGTTACATTTGGATGTCTTTTAGATACATAATCTAATGCTGGTTCAATAACTTCATATAATGTGAGTTTTTCAATCTTAACTGGAACTCCTCCACCCCTCATAATCATTATGCTATTTTCTTCAGTTTTTGAAGACCTATTTAACATTTCTAAATACCTTTTAGTTTTTAAAATTAATTTTTTTGGTGCTGTATTAACATTAATTATTTTACTTTCTAAACCTTCAAATAATGATGTCTCGGTATCGCTTAAAGCAGAATGATATATCTCAATCCAACTAGGAAAATGATTTTCAAGATATTCTTTATAATCAGTATTGATATCTGATTGTTGTGCAATTTCAAAATTTTTATTATCATGAGCTAATGTTCTGATCTGACCGAACTGTTGGTTTACTTTGCTTACTTGTTCTTCAAATGCTAACTTTAATTCTGCTTCACTTGCTCTTGCTTCAGCTTCATTAGCTTTTGCTTCTAATGTTTCTTCTCTTGCTTCTGCTGCTTCTGCTCTTGCGATTGCTTTATCCACTTCTGCATTTTGAGCTATAGCTAAAGAATCAGTCATGATTGCTTCTGGTGACATTCTTACTAATATCTTATAATCTTGTTCATTGTTCTCTTCAATCATAAAATTAAAGTATTTTTTTGCAATTTCTGATTTTTTGAATTCTTTAAAAATTTCTGTCTGGTTGATTTTTCTCTTACCCATTCGATTAATTTCTTTCAATGTAAACCAAAACCTTCTAACAAAGTCAGTGTAAGGAATATCTAATTCATATCTGTTACATGGAGAACCATACCTTACTCCTTTCGGAAATATTAAGTCTCCATCAATTTCAAAGTCTTCTAATATTTTGACTGGTCTAAATTCATTTAGATTTTTAATTAAATATTCTTTTGAAGGAGAATATCCCAATGCTTTTTCAATTCCCTGTGTTAAATCAATTCTTCTACCAATTATTTTTCCATTAACTAAAATGTCTTCTTCATTTTCTTCATAATCTAGCCCTAGGTATGCATAATCGCTTTTAATTAATTCATCTAATGGGATTTGGATGTCTGTTATTTTTGTTTCTCCATGAATTGGTAATCCCCATAATCTTGGCATTGCTTCACTATAACCTAACGAAGCTGTAACCATTTCTAAGTATGGTGATTCAACACTGGGGAGCATGTAATGTTGAATAATGGCTTCAACTTTACCAGAAATACTTTTTTCATTTTTTTCAATTACAATCTCTTGATCATTATTAAGATTCCTACAATACCCCGGACTACTCATGATAGCTAGTTTTGGATTTGCTGCTGTTGAAACTAAGGTGGTTATTCCATCTTGTATAGTGGGGATAACTCTTCCTAATTCGTGATAATGGAATGGGTTCCATATCCCGCTAATCTCTTTGAAACACCTTAAAATTATCTTAAAATCATTTTGAGGCATATGTTCACTAGCTTTAAATAACATCTCTTCTGTATAATTTGGCAATTTTTCTTTTATTTTTGCAATGAACTCTTCATAGAAAGGCTTTTTAGATGCAAAATCTCTTAATTTCTTATTTCGTGAGGTTTTAAGAAGTTGTGGCCTTTCAGCATGAGCTATTAAATAACGTAATGTGATCTTTTTCAAAGTAGGTTCAGTCACCAGTTTCTCAATCATAACTACTTATTAATAGTAATCATTATTTAAACGTATCTGTTCTTTAGGATACATTTAAATAATATTATTGTACTGTAATTAGAATTAATAAGAGGTAAATTATATGGCAAAATGGTATTATGATGTTTTTCCAACGTTGTTTATAGATAAATTAAGCAATAAAATTTCAAATTATAATATGACTTATAATTTCTTGAAATCAGTTGATCCAGAACTATTAGAATCAATTAGCGAAAAGAAAGTTATGAAAGTTTTCAAAGATTCTGTTAAACATATACCTGCTTACACAAAATTTCTTAATAAGCATGGTATTAAGGGAAAAGATATTAAAAATATTAGGATGTTTGATTCTATTATTCCAGTAACTGATAAACATAATTATGTGTTCAAATATTCTCTTTTAGATAGGACTAGGAATAAAACTTTGCCAAAACAGTCTTTAATTGTTGAAAGTTCAGGTTCCAGTACTAAACTACCAACTAATTGGTTTAGAACTTTAGAAGAAGAAGAAGATGTTCAAAAAGATATTGAATTTGAAAGTAAATATCTTTTTAAGGAGAAAGAATATATTGTAATAAGTTCTTGGTCTTTAGGTGCATGGACTACTAGTTTATCTTTTTGTTATCATTTTGAAAAATTGGGGGTTGTTAAAAATATTGGCCCAGATGTTAATCAAATAGTTCAAACTTTGAAGATGATGGGTCCAAAATTTAATTATATTATCGGTGGTTATCCTCCTTTTGTTAAACATTTAATTGATGTTGGAAAATTAAATTGGAAGAAGTATAATATTGATCTTATTGTTGGTGGTGAAAGTTTTGTACCTGGTTGGAGAAAATACATGAAGGGCAAATTAAAAAGAGGGTCTAAAATAGTCTCAGTTTATGGTGCTTCTGATTTAGAACCTGGTTTGGCTGTAGAAACTCCTTTATCTCAATATGTTAGGGAACTTTTTATTAAAAATCCTAAAAAAGTTAATGAACTTTTTGGTACTGATGAACTTCCATTATTTTTTCAATATAACCCTTTAAGATTTTATATTAAAAATATTACTGAAACAAAAGAATTTCACACTACTGTTTTAACTAAAGGTCACGTGGGTTGTAAGGTGAAGTATAATGTGAAGGATCTTGGGGGGAGATTGAAATACAATGATTTGATTGAAATGATGAGTGTTAATTTTAAAGAGTTTAATAAAAAATATCATCAAAAATTTAAAGATATTTCTATCAAATTGCCTTTTTTATGGGTGGCGGGAAGAAGTGATTCTGTAATATCATTAGATGGTGTTAATATGTTTCCTCAACAGATTGAAATGGCTTTATTGAAGAATAAAAAAGTTTACAATAATATTCAGAGTTTTCAAACATCTAAAGTTTTTTATCACGATGGAGGTCATCACTTTCAAATAAGTATAGAGTTACAAGATGGTTTTAAGCCTAATAAAAATTTTGCTAAAGAAGTTAAAGAAACAGTAAAGGTGAATCTTGGTAAGATTAATAAAGCATATAAATTGGGATTAAAAGATTTTCCTGCTTGTTATGAACCTTACGTTAAGTTGTATGAATTTAGGAAAGGTCCTTTCAATAATAAGAAAATAAAAAATAAATACTTGACTAATTAATTTTTTTTTTAAATTATATATTTTTCAATAATTCTTGTTACTTCTTCTGGTTTTTCTACAGGTGCCCTGTGTCCACAATCTTTTAATAAATAATATTTGGCATCTTTCTTTTCTTTTTTAGTTAGGTGTACATATTCTGGTAATATCACTTGATCTTTCTCACCAGCAATAATTATTGTAGGGATTGTTAATTCTCTTAATGTCTTACTTAGTTTATTTTTATTTTTAAACATATATTCTTCTAAATAATCTAATATGTTAACCATTGTTTTGATAGGTGTTATGTGCAATATATAAGATATCATGTGTATGTTACCTTTGATTCCTTCTTCAGTTAAGTCAATATCTTTCAAATTTATGAAATGTTCTTTTTTTGTTATTTCATGGGCAGCTATAAATCTCATGAGGTGTGTAACGTAACGGTTCATGTTAAGTAATCTATTATGGTCAAAAGGGTAGACATTAGACCCTTCTACAAGGATAACTTGTTTTGGCATTCTTCTTTTTTTATTCATACAATAAGTTACTACGATGCCTGCGCCAAAACTGTGCCCTATCAATGCAAAATTTTTAATTTTTTCTTTCTTAAAAATTTCCATTAAATCCTTAGAAAAGTTATTTAATTTATATCTCTCAATGGGTTCTGGAACATCTGATAATCCATGCCCTCTTAAATCTGGTGCAATGATAGAATATCCTTGTTCTACAAAATAATTAATCTCTTTTTTCCAAATTGTCCAATTTCCACCTACTCCATGTAAGAAAACTAACGTTTTATCTTTATTTCCTTTGAAATGTTTGTAAAAAATTTTGATCCCATCAAATGAAGTTAAATATTTGTCCATAGCAAAACAAATGAATTTTTAAGCTTATTTAAACCTTATGTTAAAACAACCAAACCATAAATATTAAATATCCATTAATCAATCCTATGAACTAGATGTTTAAAAAGAGGTATTTATGATGAAAAAATTTAACAAATTAGATTCTACTAAGAAAAAAAAATTAGTTCCAGTTTATATGACTCTTGCAATTTTAGTATTGGGCGGGATGGCCATGCTTTGGTTTATGGATGATGGGAATTCTTCTGACCATTTTTTAAGTGGTGCAATAGTTAGTGATGAATTAGAAACTGCAACTAGCCAAGAAATTGATCCTGAATTAGAAACATCATCAAAAACAGGGTTAGGGATTAGTTCTGGTGGGTCATCTGATGAAAATTCAGGTAGCACTTCTGGAAGTGGGAGTTCTTCTGTAACTGATGGTAATACTCTTAACGATGCAAAATATTTTGATAAAGAAGTTGATGTTGAAGTTAATTTAAACAAAGCACCTAGTTTTGAAGATTTTTTAGAATCTGAACAGATTGACATAATCTTTGAAGGTTATGGTGAAAAAATTGAAATTAATGGTGATTGGGTAGAACTTAGCGCTTCAGGAGATGCTGAACTTAGGTTGATTGATTTTACTGGTAAAATAGGTGTAGATAACTTTGATATCTCTTTGTCAGGTAATGCTGATAAAGTGTATTTAAATGGAATTAGTTTATACTCCTCAAATGATGGTGCAACTGAAATAGTATTAAATACCGTTTCTTATTCTACCTTAAGTTTACTTAACATTGAATTTGAAGAAATTATTTTACCATCTGGGTCTGGTGAAGTTAAAGTAGCTAACAAAATGACTTATACTTTGGAAGATGAATCTTCAGCTTTGTATTACTTTATCGGTGATTTTAGTTTAAGTAAAGATAGCGGAACTGAATTGATTATGGAAGGAAACGTTCAGGGTTTGAGTGTGAGTGGTGATTACCTTGGATTAGATTTAAGTTAGTTATTTCTTTTTTTAATTATTTTTTTTTAATCTGAAAATTGATCGTAAATTTTTATAAATATACATTAAATTAAAGTAAAAATGTCTTTAGAAGCTAAAATAAAAATAAGGGTTGAAGAAACAAATTCTGAGTTATTAAGTAAAGCATTTCTTATTTTTTATAAATCATATTCTATACTTGCAACTTCTTCTAAAAAAGATGAAATTCCAATTGTGGCAGTTTCCTATGCGGGGACAAGATATATTAATGGTGGGGGTAAGAAAGTTATTGAAATTTGTTGTCCAAATAGGTCTAAGTTACATCATATCTCTCAAAGAAATTCTGTGTTCAATTTATCTCATTCTGGATATATTGCAGGTAGGAGGGTTGTTCCTAAATCTTCAACATATCGAAAAATGCCTTTAATTGAGTTTCTGACTGATGATTATCTTTACAAAATATATCTTGGAACTTATAAGTTATCTGCAGCTAGGAGTTCAAGATTAAAATCCAAGTTAGAGGACATCCATAATTATAATCAAAATAAAAATTCTCCGATAAGTTTTTAATATTTAGCTTTTGGTAATGGATATATTAACTAATTTTAATACAAATTAAATTAATACCCTTAAAAAAATATAAAATGAAAGTTGGCGGTCAAGCAGTAATTGAAGGAGTAATGATGCGTAACAAAGAAAAGTTCGCAGTTGCTGTTAGGCTGGAAAATGGAAATATTAAACTTATGAAAAATAAAAGTTCCAAATTTCCTAAATATTTTAATTTTCCTTTAATTCGTGGTGTTATTGGTTTGTTCTTTATGTTATACGATGGAATTAAAGCTTTAATTTGGAGTAGTAATCAGCAATTATATGAAGATGAACAAATCAGTACAAAAGAGATTATTTTTACTTTACTGATTTCATTTGCATTTAGTATTATCATATTTATTATAGTTCCTTTCTTTATAGCATCAGCAATTCATTCTGAAGGTTTAATTTTTGACTTATTAGATGGCGTATTTAGGTTAAGCTTATTTTTAATCTATTTGGCAGCTATCTCTTATATGGAAGACATTAATGTATTATTTCAATATCATGGTGCTGAACATAAAACTATTAACTGTTATGAATCTAAAGAGAAATTAACTGTGGCTAATGCGCAAAGATATTCTAGGTTCAGTCCGAGGTGTGGCACTTCATTTTTATTTATTGTATTCATGGTTTCAATATTGTTATTTACTTTTTTACCTGAACAGTTCTGGTTAAAATTGTTAGGTAGGATAGTGTTAATACCTTTTGTAGCAGGTATCTCTTATGAAATTGTAAAACTTAGTGATAGGTACTCTAATAATGTTTTTGTTAAAATCATTATAGCACCTGGTCTTTGGTTACAAAGATTAACTACTAGAGAACCATCTGATAGGCAAGTTAAAGTTGCAATAGAATCATTGGACGGTGTGTTGAGACAATAAGCGATGAGTTTAATTTATTAATTCTTATAAATATTTAGTTGCATAACCTGCGGCTTCACTTCTTTCTCCAATTGAAAGGAGAACTGTAGAAAAATATTCTTCACCTAAAAGGGATTTTGTTAATCCAATTAACCCACAAGTTTCTTCATTTAAGTTTGGGTTATTGATTTGAAACGGATCTCCTACCAGAATTATTTTAGAATTTCCCTCCAATCTTGTAATCATTATTTTTAAGTCTCTTCTACTATACTCTTGAGCTTCGTCAATTATGATAAGGCAATCATTAATACTTTCTCCTTTAATATATGTTCCAGTATCAATCTCCATCATGCCCCTACTAATCAATACATCTAATGGGGATGAATTTGTGTTACCATGCTTATTTTTGTATAATTTTTGAACAGTTTCGTAAACCGGTTTAAGAAAAGGTTTTATGGCTTCTTCTTCTGTTTCTTTTTGATAATTTAATTTTTCTCCTAACCCTAATGCTGGCCTTATAACTCTTATTGATTTATACCTTTTTTGTTCTACGACCATTGAAAGAGCGGATGCTAATGCAAGGTAAGATTTACCTGTGCCTGCATATCCAATTGCTGTAGCAATTTTAATATTGTCATCTAACAAAATTTTTGCTAACTGTTCTTGTTGATAATTTTTTGGAATTACTCCAAATAGGTCATTATAAGGTTCTGGGAAATTAAATTCTGTGATGTCATCTAATTTTGGTTGATCTCCTTGTTTTTTATTGCCATTTGCCCCAAAATATTGCCAATTAACTTTTTTAAGATAAGGTCTCTTTTTCTTAATTAGGAACTGTAAATTTAAATTGTCTTTTGTAGAATATAAAAACTGTCCATGATGAAAAATTTCTCTTAATTTTTCAAATTTTCCTTCTAATTTCACTTCATCTTGTGAAGAAATTATATCAACTAAATCTTGATTTAAATTAATTCTAGTTTTAATTTTAACTAAATTTTCAAGTATGTTTAAATCTTTTTCTGGTCTAGACCTTTCAGTTTGATTTTGGTAATGTTCAACTTCAATTAAATTAATTTGAGCTAATAAAAACAATGAAATGTTGTCCGTTACAAGTGTTAAGTTATCATCGTAATTTTTTTTGTCTTTTGCCATGAACTTAAGAATTTTTGACTCTGCTTTTGGCAATTCAGATAAATCTTCAATTCCAGGAGAATGAAATATTAACTTCCCTCCTAAAGGTAAATCAGAATATAACCTTCCTTTTTCTATTTTTTTCCCAAGTCTGTGAATCTCTCTTAATGCTTCTCTTGCTCTTTGATTTCTAACATCTTCACCTTTACTTAGTTTTTGTAATTCTCTGATCACTTCTTGATGTAATATTAAATTATTATCTTCAAAAGAATATATGCAATATGGGTCATTAATGATTACACTGGTATCTAGAACGTAATTTTTAACATCTTCACCCATTTTTTCAACTATTAAAATTTATGTTTAAATAATCTTTTTTAAAGTATCTTGAATTCTATGATATTCTAAAAATACTTTGTATCTATCAAATTCTCCTAATCCTTGCCTTTGTTTTTCATCTGAATAAGCTTGTGATCCACTTCTAACTGCTTTTCCAACTTTTGCAAAATTTAAATTATCACTAACCCAATCTTCAAAGGTTAATTTATCTATAAAGTACTCAATGGAATCTCTTCTTAATTTAACTTCTCTTCCTTCTACTTTTTCAGTTACTTTTTCAATCTCTAAAAGGTATAGGTTTCTTAATTGAGTTGGATTTTCTCCTAAAACCCTTAGGTCTTCCAAATGAGAATAAAGTTTATACCTGCTAAAATCTTGAAATTTTTTCTTAAGATTTTTTTCATGACCAATAGGGCCACCTTCTCTTAATGAACTTAAAATTAGTTCATTTGGTGTTGAAATTGTTGTTACACAGTATAAAATGCCTAAATCATTATTTGAAGAATCATAATCTATCTGGTTTTGCGCATTTTTTCTATAAAATTCATCAATATCTTTAATTATATTAATCAAATCATAAGTAGAAGCTTTATCCATCATTCTTTTCTCAGCTGCTTTTCTCATATCATTTGGACTCATGTTTTCTTAAATGTTGAAACTTATTATTTAATTGTTTCCTTACTTCAAAAGCAAATGAAAAAAAGATATATTCTTATGGTTATAATGTAAAATCTGTTTTATTGTGATACTCAATTAACAATCCTACTAATTCCATCTTCCTTTACGATTCTTAACATATTCTCTACGAAACTTTCTACTTTGGCTTCATGTGATACTATAATTACTTGCTTTAATGAGATACTTTCCAACAAATCTCTTACTTTATCCAATTGTTCTGTACTAAATCCATCAGTTGGTTCGTCTAAAATTAAAATATCATTTGTTTTTATTTCACTAATCACATCATTAATAACTTTATTTAAAGATAATCTATAGGCTAAAGATACTGATGTTTTTTCTCCACCACTTAAATCATTGAAAGAAATTTCATAACCATTTTGTTCCACAATTGGCGTAAATGAATCATCAAGTTTTGCATTAATATTTTCATCTTCCATTAAAATATTAAACCATTCTTTGAAAGTTTGGTTAAAATAATTGTAAATGTTACCTAATATCTCTTTTTCTATAGTAAAAGTTAATCTAAAAAAGAAATTGTTTAACCAATTGTAAAGTTCTTTAGTTCTGATTAATTTAGATTTTTCAGATTTTAAATCTTCAACATTTTTTGTTATATTTAACTTGTCTTTGTTAAGATATTTTAAACTAGCATTTAATTTAGCTTCTTCAAGGGAGATATTACGTTCTTCTTCTATTAATTTATTTAATTTAATCTCTTGTTGTTCAATTTCTTGTTGTAAAATTTCTAAATCTAACGATTTTTCTAATAAAAATTCAATCTCAGAAATATTTTTATTTAATAATTCATTTTTATCATTTATTCTTTTAATTTCAATTTCAATTCTTGATTTTTGAAGTTCTAAATTCTCTTTTAAAATTATTTTTTCTTTCAAATTATTTAATTGCTTTAATCTTTGGTTGATTCTGTCTAAATTAATCTTTTCATTTTCTTGAAGTTTACCTAATCTTGTGGTAAAATTATTATTTTCAATAACTAATCTGATTAATTCTTCTTTTCTTAAATCTAATAATTTTTCCTTTTCTTCAATTGATTTAATTTCAAAAGATAATCTTCTTAATTCTTCATTTAATCTATTATTAAATTCAATACTTTGTTTTGATTGATTAATTTTTAATTTAATCTCTTGTTCTTTTGAGAATAATTCTTGCAAAATTAGTTCTGATTTAACGATTTTTTCGTGTTCAGTTTGAGATATGTTCTGTTTATATTCTGAACTTATCTCTTGTAAACAAGTTGGGCATTTTTCTATCTCCACAATCCTACTTTTTAATTTATTTGCTTCACTGAGAAGTGTTTGGTTTATGCTGACTAATTCTAAATTTTTCTTTTCTAAATTTAATGATTTTTCATATTCATTAACTAACTCTTGTTGATCTTTAACATTTGAAATTAATTCATCTGTTTTTTTAATTAGCTCTTTTTTTTGTTCAACTCCTTGTTGAACTGATTTCATTTCTATCTGTAAGTTGAAAATTCTTTCTTGACAATTTTTGATGTTAGAATTAAGCTGAGTTTTTTCTCTTAAAAATGAAGTTTTTTCATTTTCTAAACTAATAGTCTCAGTATCAATTGAAACTTTGTTCAATTTTGTATCTATTAAACTAACTTTCAATTTTTCAACAATTTGTTCGTGGTCAATCTTAATATGTTCTAAACGTTCATTATTTTCTCTAACTAATGTCTTTTTTTGTTTAAGCTCATTTAATTGAACTTTAATTTCATCTCTGGACTTTATTTTATGTTCCAATTTTTGTTTATCTTCTTTAACCTTAGAAAGTGCCAATTCTTTTTTAGGGATTAATTCTTCAATTACTTTTTCTTGGTTACTTATTTCTTCTTCAACTTTAACAAGTTTAATTTGAAAGTCTGCTAATGGTTCTATTCTTGTTTCTAAGATTATAATCTCTTTTCTTTGAATTTTAAGATAAGTTTGAAGGTTATCTCTAATAGTTTTGTATCTGTCAATATTGAATATTTTTCTAAGAATATCTAACCGGTTTTCAGGAGTTTCTTGTAAAATAAGTTTCATATCTTCTTGAGGGCAGTACACTGTATATCTAAATACGTAATTCTTACCTTTTGAAAGTAAATCTTCTGGGTATGATAATAAATTAAGAATCTCTGCTTTAAGTTCAATTGGGGTGAGTTCTTTTTTCACATTATTAATTATGACATATCCATTACCTTGATTAACCCCCCTAGATGTTCTCTTTAAAGTTCTTTTAATTATTACTTCTTTTTCTTCGATTACAAAATGAAGTTCAACTTCTGCAGAATTTTCTCCTTTTCTTAACAATGAATCTCCACTAAGTTCTGTTCTAGAAGTTCCAAAAAGTGCAAATTCTATGGCAAGTAAGATTGTGGATTTTCCTGAACCAATATCTCCCGATAGTAAAATGCTTCCTTTTGGAAATTGGATCTCTTGATATTCATAAGAACGAATATTACTAATTACCAATTTTTTCAATAACATTAATTTAATTAGATATTCTTTCCTTTATAGCTTTTTGTTTTTTCAAGAAGAGGTATTAATAATTTATATTATTTTATGTACTTCTTACTAAATTAAATATTAATCATTTTACTCTTGTTCTGTGATTGCACAACCTACAATATATTTTCTGCTTCAGAAACGCTTATTAATGTTAATTTTTTCTTTTAGGTTATGGACTTAAGAGAAATAGCTGTTAATGATTTATTAGGGAGGATTATTGCTTTCTTATCAGTTATGAATGGTGGTAAGACTAGGTCGTTAGTTGGGGAATTAGAACGAGTAAGGCATTCAAGTCTTAATTTTTCTGCTTATAATCCTAAAAAAAATAATCGTGATGGTTCTTATCTCTCAGTTAATGGTGAACCAAAAATTCTTGCCAAACCAGTGGAGTCAATTCTTGAAATTAAAGAAGATATAATTAAAATTAGAGAAATTCTATCATCCAATCAAGTTAAATATTCTGGAAATAATGGTATTATTGAAATTGATGGAATTAAATATCGAAAAAATTGGCCTTTGGCAGCTGTTGGAATTGATGAAATTAATTTGTTTTGTTTAACTGAAAAGGATACTAAAGATGTTGCAGATTTTTTTAAATGGTCAAAACAAAATGGTTTAGTTTCATATTTAGCTGGTTTAGAAGAAGATTTCAGGCATCGGAATTTTGGAAATTTTCATTTAATAAAAAATATGGTAAATCATAGTTTATATAAAAAACCAGTTTGTAAAGCTATTAATAGTGGGACTCAATGTAGTAAACCTGCAATGCACACTCAAAGATTATGGTCATTAGAATTTGCTAAAGATCTTGGCCTAGAATCAATGTTAGGTGATTTAGAATTGTTTCCTTATGTGGACAAAAATGGGGATATTAATTCAAAAAATTATTTGGCTGCCCCTTACTTTGATCAAACAGTAAGAATTGAAGCTGAAAAAACTAAACAGATAGTATATCTTCCTGTTTGTGAAGACTGTGCCCGATTACCTTACAAAAAAGAAGTGTTTGATGTATTTGAAGCAATTAAAGAAAATCAAGATCCAGCAAAAGTTCTTAACAATGATCTTCTCACTAAATTTATTTTAGAATATCTCTCAAACGATATAGATGGTTTTGTTAAACAAGAGAGGGGACTTTATGTCCCAAAGAGATATGTTCATAATTCTTTAGGTGGATTTTCAACTATTGAATAAATTCTAAAATGATTTAAATAAGGTTGTGTTATAAATAAATAAATAAATAAATAAATAAATAAATAAATAAATAAATAAATAAATAAATAAATAAATAAATAAATAAATAAATAAATAAATAAATAAATAAATAAATAAATTACTTCTTTTTAGAAATTTTCTTTTTAACTGACTTTTTCTTAACTACTTTTTTCTTGGCAGGAGTTTTCTTTGTAGTTTGTTTCTTAGTTGGCTTGGAAGATGTACTTTTTTTCTTTACACTACTTTTCTTTACTTCCTTCTTTTCAACTTCCTTTTTTACTATGTCTTTTCTAGCAGAAATGACTCTTGATTTTTCTTGATTTTTCTCTTCTTTATTCTTTTTTTCTCTTTTAAGGATTAAGTAGATTATTGGTAAGATACCTGCGGTGTTTAATATCAACAATAATAAGAACCAAACAAATTCTTTTCTGTTAGCTGATTTCCATAAAGCTAAACCTTTCCAAAATATGCTCCAAAATATTAAAATCACTAATACCAGATTAAAAGCAAACTGGTTTTGATAAATTGTGTATAAATATGACATTTTTTTACCTCCATTAATTAAGCTAAATATAATCTAATTACTTTATATATTAACCTTTTTAGTTTTGAAACTATATAACTAACTTTATAAATATTGAGATTATACCATTTTGAATATATATATTGGTAATTCAACAAATAATTTAATAATAATAAGGTAATAGTTGATGGGATGGAAAGAGTTATGGACATATTTAATAACAGATCCAAATAAAGTAAAATCTAAATCTTCTTGCAATAAGAAATCTAAACTATTATCTCTCAACTTAACTAAAAAAACTTCTGAAAAAAAATTCAACTTATCGGATTCAACTTCAAAAAGGAAATTAGGAACTGGCGTTCTTTTATTTATATTAATTAATTCTATATTAGGTAGTTCGTTATTTTACTTGCCAAGTTTAGGTGTGAAAAGTTTTGGAGCGGCAAGTGTTATTTCTTGGTTACTTATTTTCATGGTTGCAGGTTTTATTATGTTATACATTAGTGAACTGTTAGTTCTTTTTCCATCATCAGGAGGAACTTATTTTTATTGTAAAAAAGCGTATGGGCGATTTATTTCTTTTATGGCTGGTTGGATGATCTGGTTGGCAGGAAATATTGGGATGGCATTAAACATTGTAGCTGCAGCAGAATATTTTATTCCTGAAACTGGCAGTGGTGCATTTGCGTTACGTATCGCTTTTAGTTTAGTTTGGATTATAGCATTAAATTATATGGCTTTTAGGGGTATAGATGCAGGCGTTACTATGTTAGTAGCGTTTGGGATATTTTCTATTGTAGTTGTCTCACTTTTGATAATTCCTTCTTTCATTAGTGTTCCTGCTTTACTTGAGGGAAATTTAGTTACTAATTTTGACATTAATAATATAACTCCTTTCTTTAGACATTCTGGGGGTTTTGGATTATTGTCCCATTTACTTTTATCTTTACTAATGGTTTCAGAAGCATTTTTTGGGTTTGAAACATTAAGTTATTTATCAAATGAAGCTGAAGATAAAAAGAAATTGCCAAAAATTTTATTTTTATCAATGTTAATTTGTGGTTTAATAATGGGTTTGTATGTGCTAACTTCTGTGGCAACAGTAAATTATGGTGATTATGTTACTAATGCAAGGCCTTGGGCTGTGCAAGCATTAAATATTTTGGGAGAAACAGGTAAAAGTATTATTGTGTTTGGAATGTATCTTACTATCATTGGTGCTGCTGCTGCTTGGCCGATTACTAGTTCTCGGTTAGTACAAGCAATGGCCAAAGATAAATTGTTTCTGAAACATTTTGCTGCAAAACATCCTAAACACAAATCCCCCTATAAAGCAGTATATTTTCAAACTTTTGCCATAATATTGTTCGCATGGTTAATATTTAGGGGTTATATGGTGAATTGGAGTGACCCTTACCGGACAATGCACTTAATTTATGTTGTAATAAGTTTAATCTCTTTATCGTTAATACTTTTTACTGTACCAATATTACGTAAAAAGTTTGCTAATCTAAAACGAGATTTCAAAGCACCTTTACCTTTACTAGGTCCAATCTTAATAGTATCATTTTTTACATTTTTAATCTTTAATTGGGTTTTTATAGAAGGTGCAGTTGCAAAATCAATTATCAATTTAGCATTATCTTTTGTGGTGTTAGGAATCCCTTTATACTTTTTAATAGAAATGTTTTATGATCCAAAAGCTATTGTAAGAACTAATGAGTTTCTTTCTTACTTTGTATTGTTAACTGAGAAAATACATTTTCCTTTAAGTATTAGAAATAAGATTTTGAAAGATTTAGGTGATGTTAAGGGGAAAACTGTGTTAGATTATGGGTGTAGTATTGGTTCATTAACTAAACGTTTAGCAAGAAAGGTTGGTTCTAACGGGAGGGTTTATGCTACTGACATCTCTTTGCATAATGTTAAGATTACTGATCAAAGAACTAATGAAATCTCTCAAGTTACAGTTCATCATCACCCTAGTTTGGATAATTTTAGTTTAAAATTATTTCCTAAAGCAGACCTAGTTTTGTCTATTGGAATGATGTCTTATTTACAGAAGCCTCGAAAGATTTTAACTTCTTTATCAAAACAAGTTAAGAAAAATTCAGAGATTATTTTTGTTGATTATGATAAATTCTTTTATTTTATTCCTAATGTGACTTGGATTGAAGATGATAAACAATTGGTTAAATTGTTTAAATTTGCTGGGTTCAAAGTTAAAATTACTAGAAAACAAGGTTTTTTATGGACTTATGTTATTGTTAAAGGGAAAAAGATTTAATCTTGATTATAATCCCTTTACATAAGCTTCTAGTTCAGCTAATCTATTCATGTTTGGATTATTTATGAACTCTTCAATATCATCAAAAAAATCATCACTTAAACCATATGTTGCCCTTTTGCTTTTAAGTAAAGGTAATGCTTTTTTCATCTTATTTATTTGGTGTATATGGCTAAAATTTTTTAAATAATTTTTTAATCTTTCCTTAGCAATTTCAAATTTAAGTGCACTAAAATTATTTGGCATTAATTGTGAAAATTCATTATATACCTTTTTCCAAATAATTGCTTTTTGGTATGTTTTGTGGCATGTTAAAGTACAAGGTACCCATTCTATCTCTTTACCAAATTTAAGGTATTCTTTAAGCTTTAAATTATATTTTTGATCTTTATCTATAACAATTCTTTTTAAGATGTGATAAGCGCTTAGGCTGAAAGTATTTAACGTAGTCCCTTCTTCACAATATTTTGGATAACCTAAGTAATGTGATGCAAATTTATTTTTGTGGATATAATATCTAAAACCATTCCAAGATTTGTATGATTTTTTGTCAAAAGTAACATAACCTTGATGTTTAAAAGAAACATAAAATCCTAATTCCTTTAACAAGGGAACAATTTCTCTTTTGAAAACTTTTTTCTCATGAGGGTAATAATATTGTACTAAAAAACCTGGCTTTACCCTTTCATAAACTAACATTAATTGAAAAAAATTATCAGCATCACCATATTTGTTAAGAATCATTACTAATTTATTGATGATTTTTATTTTATCTTCTCTCACAATAATAAAGATAATAAAGTCAATTTAAATAACTTACCCTTAAAATTAAAATGTACTTAAGAAATCACTTTATTTTACATGGCTCTTTCTTAACTTAGTTCCACAATTTTTACAATATAATGCATCTAAATCATGTTCCTCTAAATGACAGTTTGGACATTTAATTTTTGTTTTTGTAACTTCCATCATTAAGACTTTTATTAACTTACCTAACTGCCAAGGTATTAATGCTATCCCTGACAATATGGTTGCTACTGTTAAGAACTTTCCTAGTCCTGAAATTGGCGTAATATCTCCATAACCTACTGTAGTTACAGTTACAATAACAAAATAAATCGCTTCCCATATATTACTAAATTGTCCTGGGTTGACACTATTTTCTACAGTCCAGATCAAACCAGATGATATCAAAATAATTGTAAATATAGTTAATATTATCCTAATAATGATTAGTTCACTTTCATTTAATTTACCAAATAATGTGTCTTTAGATTTGAAAATTCTTTGGAATCTAAGTACCCTTAACATCCTAAATAATCTTAAAATTCTAAATACTCTGAAAAATGTCAAATCTGCAAAATGTACAATTATAGGCAAAATTGATGCTAAATCAATCAAACTGTATGGGTTAAAGAAATGTTTCATTTTTTTCTTTGCTACCCACATTCTGCCAATATATTCCATTAAAAATATGCTAACTAAAAAAACTTCTGCACCTCCAATAATGAAATTAATAGTATCACTGAATTGATAAGTGCTAAGTATGAACAATGCTACTGCTAAAAAATTTAAGAAAAATAATGTCCCTTCAATTCTTCTTCCATGTAATGATTCATAATTATCAAGGTGTAAATGTAAAAATGATCTTATATCATTAATAATGCTATTTTCAATCTTAGCTTCTTCTTTGATGATTTTTGAATCAATAGAATCTTCATTATTTGCTTTACCATAACTGTTTTTAATCTTAGTTGTTAGTTTAATTTTAGATTTAAGTTTAATCGGTTTCTTTTTGTTTACAGTTTTAATGCTTTTTTTTTTAGTTGCCAAGGTTATTTATTTCATTAATAATATGATTTCAGTTTATTAATTATCTCTTTTTATTTTTATTATGTTTTTTTATTTTGATTTTAGTAAAAAATCTTGATTTTGTTAAAACTCTTGTTGATCTAGCGCCTAACTTCAAAAATTCTGCTAATCTTCCTGTTCTTGAAGCAATTGCAACGCCTTTACGTATCTCTAGGCTTTCATGAAGGATCGCTTGACCTACTCCTAAATCTTTTGAAACTGTTAATGCTAACTTTAATCCTTCCATGAATTTTAATGCTAGCATAAATGGAAATACTGCTAAAATGTCTAACCAATAATTTTTGAAAAAATATTTTTTTGAATCACATTTTTTTGCTATAAAAATTAAATCAATTACAAATATTGAAATTACTAAATAATCCAGAAATAAAATTATATTGTGTACAATGTGATTTTCTATATGAAAAAATATTTCGATAATAATAATTAATGTAAGTGCAATCAAAGCGTAGGGAATCAGTTTGGCATTACATTTTTCAATTCTTTCCCAGAATTCATTATATTTAGTTTTAGTTTTTTTATAATGGTTGTAATGTTTAGATCTTGTTTTAGATTTTTTAAGTTTAGACTTACTTTTTATCAATTTAACTTTAACTCTGCCTACACTCTTTTTACTTAACACCATCTTTTAACTAATTTAGAATTATTTTTTGATATAAAAATGCTTTGTTTTTATATCTTTTAACATATATGTAAATTAATACGTTCCCATTACTTTTATATACCTAAAAAAATTACTTAAATCCTATTAAAGGAGTTATGTGATGGCTGAACTTAAGAAAGTACTTGGTTTTAAGACGATTTTACTTATTACAATTAACTCTATTATGGGTACTGGGATATTTTTTCTTCCAGCGGTTGGTGCAGGTAAGTCTGGCCCAGCATCTTTAATTTCTTGGGCAATTTTATCAGTGGTTTCAATTTATATTGCAATGTGTTTTGGAGAATTATCTTCAATGTTCCCAAAATCTGGTGGGATTTATGAATTCTGTAAACAAGCTTATGGTAGGTTTTTTTCATTCTTGATTGGTTGGATGACAATCATTGCAGGAAATGTTACTATTGCTATGTTGGTGGTAGGTGCAATACAATATTTAATGCCAGTTGGTTCAATTTGGTTAAAGATAGGTGCATCGTTAATATTTATATTCGTATTCAATTACATTGCATTTAAAGGGATGCAAACTTCTGCTGTTATGTTAATTGCTTTTTCAATTATAACTTTATTTACAGTAATATCTTTAATTATACCTGGTTTGATTAAATTTAATGTGAGTAATTTTACTCCTTTTTTTGTTTTCCCGGTATCTTCCATCGCATTAACAATTTTTTTAGTGGCAGAAACTTTTTTTGGTTGGGAAACTGCAACTTTCTTGGCTGAAGAGACTAAAGATGGCCAGAAAGTTATGCCTAAAGCTTTAATTTATGGTACCATTATTATCGCAGTAATTTGTTTACTTTCAGTAATCTCTTCTATGAGTGCTATTAATTGGCAAATATTTGGTTCTTCTAGTGCACCTTTAGCGGATTTAGCGGTGGAACATTTTGGACCACAATCTTCCGGTGTTTACACCATTTTAGTTTATCTTGCAATAATTGGTTCTGTTGCGGGTTGGATTGTTTCAGCTCCAAGATTATTATTGGCAATGGCTGAAGATAAATTATTTCCTGCCCAATTTGCAAAGATTCATCCTAAGAACGGTACGCCGTATTTAGCAATAATATTTCAAACAGTTTTGTCTACAATTTTAGTAATTGTTGGTGCTGGTTCTTATACCACTTTATTGGAACTTCTTTTACCAATAGTTCTTATCATGTATTCTTTTGTATTAATTAGTGTAGTTGTACTAAGATATAAAAAACCAAATCTTAAAAGATATTACACTGCGCCTTTTGGTAAAGTGGGCCCTATACTTGTTACATTATTCATTTTTTTCTTAATAGGGATGTGGTTACATGAATCTCATGGTGCATTTGATCTGTTGAGTATTGCAGTATCATTATTGATTTTGGGGATTCCAGTATATTTCTTGATAGAAATGTATTATGATTCAGAAGCAATTAGGAAAGTTAATGAAAAATTACCTTATCTATTATTATTTTCAGAAAATTTCTTATTTCCTTTAGATGTTAGAAGAAAAATATTTCTTATGGTTGGAAATTTGAAAGGTAAAAAAGTATTGGAATTTGGTTGTGGTGTTGGAACATTAACAAGAAGGTTAGCAAACAAAGTTTTACCTGGTGGGAAAATTTATGCATTTGATTTTGCTAAACATAATGTTAACCTTGTTTCTAAAAACATGAAAAAAAATAATCATAATCATGTTTCTGTTTTTCATCATGAATATTTAGACCATTTTAAAACTAAGAATAAATTTCCTAAATGTGACATTTTAATATCTACTGGTACATTTAGTTATGTTCAAAACCCTGAAAAAGTAGTTAAACATTTGAGTAATAACTTGAGAAAAGGTGCTCGAATTGTTATAATGGACTATGACAATTTCTTTCATTTAATGCCTAATGTAGAATGGATCTCTGATCATAAAAGATTAAATCAAATGTTTACCCAGGCCGGATTTAAAATTGAAATAATTAGAAAAAGAAGTTTATTATGGACACACATATTTATTGTTGGTGAAAAAAAATAATTTATTCAACTGAAATTTAATTAAATTTAACAGAATAAATATTAAAAAAATAATTTAAAAGTTACTTTTTTTTATTAACTTTCTTTTTCAATGTTTTTTTCTTAACTGATTTTTTCACAATTTTATTTTTAGTTAATCTTTTATTAACCAGTTTTTTCTTAATTACTTTCTTTTTTGCAGTTACTTTTTTCTTGACTACCTTTTCTTTTTTAGGTTTTTTCTTAGCAACTTGTTTAGTAATTTCTTTTTTCTCTTTCTTAATAGATTTTTTAACATTAGCTTCTAATTCTTTTAAATCTTTGAGTATATCTGAAGCAATGAAACAATATCCTTTCTTATTTTTTAACTGTAAATCACCAAAATATCCATTAATGTATGCTGCTGCTGCTGCACTTTTGAAAAGATCTTTTGTTTTAGCAAGGAATCCTACTGCTAAACCAGCTAGCACATCTCCAGTACCTGCTTTTGTCATCCCTTGATTTCCTGTTCTATTAAAGTAAATCTTATTTTTTGAAATGATGATGTCAGTTGCTCCTTTAACTACAATGACATTATCATTTTGTAAAAAATACCTTAAATTTCCTTGTAAAATGTCTGCTTTTTCTTTAGCATTAGAAATTTTTAGTTTAGGTAATAAAAATTCTTTTCCACTATTAATTAACATTATTTCAAGTTCTTTTTCATGTGGTGTTATAATTGAATTTTTAAAATCTCTAAATGATGCAGATTTTAATGCATCTGCGTCAATAACTTTTAAACCTTGAAATTTTTTGATAAATGTTTGACAAAATTTATCTGAAGCTCTAGTCATACCATTTCCAACTAATACTGCATCAAACCGGTCTGCAAATTTAGCTAGTTCCTTAGCATTTTTTATATTTAAAGAATTTCCAATAACTTTATGGGTTATCAAATCTAATGATATTTGATTAATTGTCCAAGCAATTTTTTCAGGAGCTGCAACTGTAACTGAATCACAACCTGATCTTAAAGCCGCTAAACCAGATAATGCTGGTGCGGTGACATATTCCTCTGATCCGCCTACAATGAGAGCGTAACCATTTTCACCTTTATGGGAAGTTTTTCTCCTTTCCATTAATTTTTTAACTTGATTAAGGTTCATTTTTAACTAACCTGGCCCTTTTTCTTATGAAAAATTTTTAACGTTTTTTTAATAATCTGTGGTTTATTTATAAAGTAGGACTACTTTTAAGGTTTATATAGTTTTGTTATAATCCTTGAGTAAGTAAAATTAACTAATTTTAAATCAAATTTACATTTACCTTATAATTTCTGATTTAAATTCTTATTGAGAAAATCTTTTAAATGGAAGCACGATTGTTAAATTAATTGGTCCTGTAGCTTAGCCTGGTGGAGCGCTGCTCTTATATGGGTACGTTTCAATCATGAATGTACCAGAAGTTAAGCAGAGGTCCCGGGTTCAAATTTTTTTTACAGAAAAACATTTTTGTGAAAATTATGAAAGTCCCGGCAGGACCATTTTTTTCTTAAATTTTTAATTTAAAATATTAAAAAGAAAAAAATAAAGGTTTTAACATTATACTGCCTCTGCAGTAAATTGAACAAATACTGTTTTTGTTCCAGTTGGTGCTTCTTGTGGAATCCCAAATTTGTAATATGTTATTAACTCGTCATTACTGTCAACTGGCATTAATACTGGGCACAATAGAACTGTTGTTTGGTTATTATATCCCATTAAAGATGTCCATTCATTTTGTTCGCCAGCACCAATGCATGAATTGGATTCTGGTCCTTCTAATGCTTTAACATCTAAGAATGCATTATCCCCTGGACAACTACTTCCTCCAGCATCATTACATAACCAATGTTCTGCATTAGTATGGCTTGTAACTTGAATTGTGACATTTACTGGTGAAGAACCAGTATTGTTTAATGTATGTCCAACATTATTTATTACTGGTGTTTGACCTGTAGAATTTAACCAATTGTTTGCTCCAGCTAATGTGTCAATTGAACCTAATATTGCACTTGAATTAACATAACCAGAACCTAAATCCATCTCTGAATCATGTACTTGTAATCCTACATTAGACAAAATTTCTAAGGTGGTATTTCCTGTACTAGTTGCATTTGATGTCACTGCGCCACCTATTACCATCCATTGTCCTCTAATATTACTGATCTCACTTACACTAATGATTGTTCCAGTTAAAGAAACTATCAATGCTAACCCTAGTAAAGCAACAATTTTTTTATTATTCATTTTCTATCTGCCCTCTTTAATTAAAATAATAGGTTAAAAAGAAAGTAATTTTGATTTATAAGTTTTTCGTGATTCTGAATTTGTTCTTTTTTTAAAATTAAGAATTTATTTTTTCATTACCTAAAATCACATCATCAATTCTAAGTATCATTTCTGCAACTTCTGTCGCACTACTTAATGCTTGAGTTTTAATTTTCAAAGGTTCAATAATCCCCTCTTCCCAAGCATTAATATTTTTTCCAGAAAATACATTTATCCCTATCCATTTTTCTCCTTGGTTGTGTGACGTTCTTAATTGAGTTATGACATCTATTGGGTCAAGACCAGCATTTTCTGCTAATGTTCTTGGGATGATTTCCATAGTTTCTGCAAATGCTAACACTGCTAATTGTTCTCTGCCATTTAAGCTATTAGCAAAATATCTTAATTTTTTAGCAAGTTCCATCTCAACTGCTGCTGCACCGGCAACAATTTTTCCATTACTTAAAGCTGAAGATAAATCTCCAATGGCATCTATCACTGCCCTTTTTATTTCTTCAGCAACATGTTCAGTCCCACCTTTAACAAGTAATGTAATGGCTTTGGGATTTTTACATTTTTCAATGAAAGTAATATTTTCATCATTAATCTTTTCAGTTTTGACTTGGCCTGCATAACCTAAGTCTTTTTCTTCTAATTCTTTCCAACTGCTAACAATCTTAGCTCCAGTAGCTTGAGATATTTTTTCTAAATCACTTCTTTTAACTCTTCTAAATGCCATGATATCCTCTTTAGCTAAGAAATGTTGTGCTACATCGTCAATACCTTTTTGACATAGAAGAACATTAGCATTTGTAGATTTAATCTTTGTTACCATCTCTTTCAAACTTTGTTCTTCTTGGGCTAAGAAAGCGTTCAATTGTTGAGGGTCAGTAATTTGTATTTTAGCATCAATTTCTGTATTTTTGATCTCTAAAGGGGAATCTAGTAATGCCACTTTCGCATTTTCTATTTTGTTAGGCATTGAAGGATGAACTTTTTCTTTATCAATAACTATACCTTCAATTAGTTCACTTTTGTCTGATGTGTATCCTACTACTTTTTCAACTTTAATGTTATCTTTATTTACTTTAGTTTGGCTAGTCAATTGGTTTGTTTGATTGTTTAAGATTGGTTTTGTTTCAGAAACAAACTTAATTGCTTTAACAATAATTTCTGCTAATTTTTCTTTATTACTTTCTGCACCTTTACCAGTCATGGCAGTTATTGCTAATTGTTTTAATTTAATTTCATCTTTAATACTTATGTCTTCTGCAATTTGGTTAAGAATATTTTGTGCTTCTTGTTCTGCTATCCGATATCCTCTTGCTACAATTGTGGGATGGATATTTTGATCCAGAAGGTCTTCTGCTTTTTTCAACAATTCTCCAGCAATGATAACTGCAGTTGTTGTTCCATCACCTACCGTATCTTCTTGAGTTTTGGCAATTTCCACTACCATTTTGGCAGCTGGATGTTCAATTTGCATCTCTCTGAGAATTGTAACTCCATCATTAGTTATGATAACTTCATCAGTAGAATCAACTATCATTTTGTCCATGCCTTTTGGTCCTAATGTTGTTCTAATCGTTTGTGCTACTGCTTTGGCTGCAGCAATATTGTTACGCTGAGCATCCCTTCCAGTACTACGTTGGGTATTTTCTGACATTATATGGTTTGACATTTGATTTGACATAAAATTACTTCTGAACTTAGAATTTTATAAGGATTATTGGTTTTGAGTGGTGTTAATCTTTGTAATTTTAATTTTTATGATTAATTAACACTAAACATATGCCCATTTAAAATTAACAAAGTTTTTAAAAGAATAATTCTTAATTTAATCATTAAATCTAAACAGAGGTGTCTTAAATGTTCGGATCAAATGGGAGAATAAAAAAAATATTAATTCGCGCTTTAAAGGAAGCTGAAGATCTTAAAGGGTCAAAAAATGGTGTTAAATGTAAAGTCAATAAGGGTGGTGCTGAAGCTCTTTATAACTTAGTTTATGACCTAAATAAAGTAATTGCTGCTGAAGAAGCCATTGAAAAAGCAGTTAAAGAAATGGAGCATAGTATAAAATAAATTTTAATTTTTCATTTTAATTTACCATCTTCTTTTTATTATTCCTTTCCTAGTATGAATCTGTAATTCTCTATGTTCTGGAATTATTAAGATTTGTCTTGAACAAACATTATCATTTGTTTTGAACATTTCTATGATATTAACATTATGATTATTACAACATTTAATTAAGTCACTGTTATAGGTATCTTCAAATTCTAAAAGATAAGCTTTAACCTTTCCTTGAAAATGACTTAATATATAATTCATAAATTGATTAATATTTGCATTAGGTGGCATATGACTTAATCCTACAATATTATTCTGAACTAAAATGAAAGCTCTGCATTTATAATATCCATATGAATATAGTGGTTTGTTTGAAACAATGGCATCTGTTTGGTTAACTGTTGATCCTGCGGTAACTAGTGTTGCATCATAATTATTTTTGACATAAGCTATAAAATTGTTTCTTTCTGAAATTTCTATCTCATGATTAAAACCTTTTAATTCAACTGGATTTTTTTTTGATAACTTGATAAGTTCTCCAATATAACCTTTACATTTATCTGGTTCTTGTTTATATCTGTCGATACTTCTAATTTCTACAGCTATGAATTTTGTTCTTTTTACAATCTCTTTTTCTTTCTCTCTTTTTGCTTTTCTATACAATTTTAAATTTTGTTTTTTTAAATCAACTATTAACTTTTTTACTCTCTCTTGATTATTGTCTTCTAAGGCTTGTTTTAACAAAATAGAACGTGATTTAATATAACTTAACATATCTTTGGCAGTGTTTTCCATATTATTCATAAGGGGGAAGCAATGAGTTAGGTTATTTAAAATTAATTAAAATTAATTTTTATTATCTTCTTTCTTATCCACTCCAATATGACTTTTACTGAACTAATTATTCTAGAACAACAATATTTATAACTTCTAATAATGAAGTTTTCCTTATACTTATATAGGGTGAGCTATAAACAACAAATTCAAATGGCAAGAATAATCTTCTTAGGAACTGCAGGAAGTAACTCTGTATTAGCAAGAAATTTACGTTCTTCTGGAGGGATTATTGTTCAACTTGACGAACTCCAATTACATCTTGATCCTGGACCTGGGGCATTATCTCAAGCTGCAAAGTATGGTGTGAATTTAAGAAATAATACTGCTGTGCTTGTTACTCATAAACATTTGAATCATTGTAATGACCTTAATTTAGTTGTTGAAACAATGAGTTATTCTGGTTTAGAAAGAAGGGGTGTATTACTTGCTTCAAAATCTGTAGTAAGAAACGTTGAAGAGGAACATCCTTTCTTAACAAGATATCATCAAAATTTCTTAGAAAAAATTATTGTTATGGAAAAAGGTAGTAAAGTTGGTGTTGAACTTGTAGAAATCAATTCTTTACCAGTTGAACATAAAGATCCTCATGCAATTGGGTTTAAATTATTTTTCCCAAAATTTGTGTTAAGTTATACAGGCGATACTGCTTACAATGAAGAGCTTGTTGATGAACTTGCTGGTACTGATATTTTAATTTTAAATGTTCCTTACCCTGGTAAAGAAGGTAAAGGATTAAACCTTGATACTGAATCTGCAATAAAAATCATATCTAAAGTAAGGCCTAAACTGGTTGTATTAACGCATTTCGGTTTAGAGATGTTAAAAGCAGATCCAATTCAAGAAGTTCGTGAAATTCAAAGAGTTACTGGTGTTCAAACAGTTGCTGCAAAAGATGGATTAACGCTTGTCCCAGGTTCTTATAATATGAGTCATTCTCCTGTAAAAGGTTATTATTAGAAATAACTTATTTCTTTGCTTCTTTCCACATTTGATTGAAAAATTCTCTATAAGAATCACTTAATTGTTTAGATGTTATTATTACTGCAACAGGTTCTGGTTTTAATGTGAAATTTAAAATGTTATCTCCTAAAATTATTACTCCAATTGGGGCAGCTGGAACAAATTTAAATTTTGGTGTTTCAAACTTAGAATAATATCTATATTTGTTAACTTGTTTTCTGAACTTTTCATTAACTATAAACTTAACTTTATATCTCTTAATGGCTCTTTTTTTCTGTAGTTCTCTGAAAAATAGTTTTGTTTCATTAGAATCATCTTTTTCATAACCTGGTGGGAAACCGATATAATCTGAACCTTTAGGTAAATTGTCCATACAGTAATTGAACGCATTGTATAATCCTTTCCATCCTTTGAATACTTGTGCTTCTTGTTTTTGTTCAACTTGAACTCTTCTTTCAATCAGTTTTGGAACCAGTTCTTCAACTTTTTCTTTTTTATCTTGGATGAACTGGATAAGATTTTTTGGATCAGTTGTTGAAAAATATTTTCTTTTACCTTTCTGAATGTATGTCACTAATCCATGCTTAATTAATTTGTTTAAAGCATTGTAAACTACTGAATTTTGTAACTCTGACTTTTTGATTAAAGGTCCTGAAGTGGTTTCTCCCAATTCTAATAAGGATATATAAATTTTAATCTGGCCATTAGTTAATCCAATGTCTTTTAGGACTGATGTGTCGATTTGCATGTTATTATCTTATCTCTCATGTTATTTAAACTTTTCTCCTAAAAAGGAGAATAAATATTTATATGGCCCGTCAGTTACTACTTATTCATAACAAAAACATAATGAAAGGGGTAAGGGAAAAATGGAGAATTTAGAAGAACAAATCAGAAAATTTAGGAGTATTGTTGATACAAGAAAAAATGAACATATTGCTAATGAGAATAAACTAGCTCCTAAAATTGACAATGCAATAATTTTGGGAACGGAAGCAATGGCTTGGTTAAGAGATTATGAATCTCAAATGTATGATACTGTAAGGGATGCTTTAGCAGTAGATAACTATGGGGGTGGATTAAGTATATATTCACCAAAACCAGATTGTAATGGTATGTGCTATTGGAAGTTAGTTTTATGTCCAGAATTAAAAGTTTTTTCATATGATAAATTTACAAGATGTGGGCCATTTGATTTGACTAATAAAGGTACCTCTGATGTGATTGTACATCCTAACAGAAAGCAGACTTTGTATTTAGGTTTAGAGGTAGAAACTTATGGCATGGAAGGATTTCAAGAGAGGGTTATAAGATTTACAGGTCATAATTTAAGGGACTTAAAAAGAAAAGGTCGTGAAGATTTTTCTACTTTTTTAAAGTCAAAAGGTGTGTTAAATTCACCTTATAATATTAGGTGATCAAAATGAATAAAGGGATGTATTTTGCAGGAATAATGGCTGGAACAATGTTTGGACATGTTTTGTTTGATCATGTTAGAAAGAATGATTGTTTGGAGGGGAAGGTTGAAACTCAGGAAATTTATCAACCACAAATCTCTCAGCCATATGACTCTCAATCACAAGGAGGGTTTGAGATTCATAGTTTAGAATCAGATTATGATATTGGGATTCATACTGGTGAAAATCAAATACCAGTAATTATGATTTACGAGGAATAGAAAATGGAACAAGAAAAATTAGAAAACAAATTATTTTACTCAGTTGTAGAATCTTTAGGATATAATCCTAGCAAAAGAGAAGTACTTCATGCTTATCAAACCGGTATTAATGAAGCTCAGGCTATTGCAGATAAAGGATTTAATGCAACTTGTGAGGATTATAGTTATGGGATTAAGAATATCCTGGAAGAGAATGAATTATGGTATCAAGCTTTCATTAAAGGTTACCAGCATTTTGCAAATCAAGGGGTAAACGAGGACTTAAGTATTTTATTTTCAAATGTTATGTGTCTACTTCATGATAGAAATGATAGACTTAAGTCTGAATCAAATGGTGTATACTCTCAGGATTCTTGGTTTGGACAAGATCTAAGACAAAAGGAAAGAAGAAATGTTGATTTTTATCAATCTATTTTAGATTTAGGAAATAATCCAACTAAAAGAGAAGTTCACAATACTTTCAGTAGTTGGTGTAGGGAAGCGGATAGTATGGTTGATGAATTTTTACAAGTAGATCTACAAGATCAATTCAGTGAATATGTTCATGAAACTGTAAGATGGCGTCATGCTTTTATTATGAGGTATTCTCATTTTGTAAAATATGACCTGAATAAAGAAGTTTCAAATTTATTTTCTAAGACTCTTGCCTTATTAGGAAGTAAAAAAGGAATAGTTTGTTATGGGGATCGTGACTCTGATAATCTCCCAAGAAAAAGAAGAAAGAATTTTGATCGAGAAACAAATTATCGAAGAGAAATAATGGCTCTTGGTGAAAAATGGAGGTTACAAAATGAAATCGCAAAAGAATGATTTTTATCAATCAGTATTAGAAATGAACTTGAATCCTACTAAAAGAAATGTTTATACTGCTGTTGATGTGGGATTAAAAGAAGCACAGTATATGGCAGAAGATTGTTATTGGTCTGATTTCTTAAATCCTTTAGAAGAAATGTTAGGGCAGTGTATAACTTTTCGACATGGAATTATTACTGGTTATGAACATTTTGTAAAATATAACCTTAATGAAGATTTAAGCAATTTGGTTTTAAACACAGAACTAATGTTGGGTCTTAAACATGATTCAATTACTAGTTCTCGTTTAGATGATTTTTTTGATCGTGAATCTCATCCTAAAATGTCATCTATTTTTGAACCAAAAAGAGCTAAGTTAGAAGATAGTTTATTCTATCAATCTGTTTTAGGTTTAGGTCCTAATCCTGACAAAAATGATGTTGCAAAATCTTATCTTATAGGGATTAATGAAGCTCAATGTCTAATTAATGGGATTTACTCCGCAGAAGAAGATTCTGAATTTAGGTCTTTACTTAAAGATTTGATCAACTGGCGTTATGCACATATCAACGGATATCAACATTTCATGAAATATGGTCTTAATAATAATCTTGGTGTTGTTGTATCTGGTACTAAGGCTCTGTTACAAAATCAAAAAAAGAAAGTTCGTGATCGTAAATTTGATGAAATGATGGTAAAAAAATGGAAACAAGAAGAGGAGGATGAAGAAAATGAAATCGCAAGAAAATGATTTTTATCAAACTGTTTTGGAATTAGGACACAATCCAGGAAGAAGGAGTGTGATCAACGCATATCGTGTGGGAATAAGGGAAGCACAAAGTATAGCAGATAAAGTGTGTGATGCTTATTCTACTGATGACTTTATTGATTTAAAGAAAGAGTATATTACTTTGAGAAGAGCTTATGTTGCTGGATTAAGTTATTTTGTTAAGTATGGTGTTCAAAAAGATTTAGATATATTAATGTTAAATACTGTTAGTATGATACATATGAGGAGTGGCTTAATCAGGAATGAAGAATTTTATAAGGGTATTCAAAGTATTGCTGAATCTGAAAAAAAAAGAAAGCAAGAAGAATCAAAAGATGAAGAACTGGATACCGAAAGTAATTTGGTAAATTGAATAATAACAGAAATGTAAAAAAGATGAATGAAAATAAAAAAATTAAATGAACATTCCAACTAACCAAACTAACCCTAGCCCTACAAAACACCCTGCAGAAACGAAAGGCATTGCTGGGTAGTATTTATCTTTTTTAGCTAATCTGAACAAGATGTACAAGGATAAGGTTGTTGCTAATGATACAAGTAAACTTAGTTTCATTCCGAAATCAATCATTACAACTCCAGTAAACATTAATGGGAAAGCTATGTCTCCTCCACCTAATATTGCGGTAGATGTTTTTACTGGAACTTTTTTGTCGTGGATTTCACTTGTGTGCTTAACTACACTTTTTCCTTTTTTCTTATCTTCACTTCTAATGTAAGGAATAGCAATTCCAGCAAATAAATTCATCTTAGATTGCGCTTTAGCCATCTTAACCATATGTTTGGATTGCCAAACTGCATAAGCATCATAAATTGAAATGGCAACTAATAAAATGGAAATTGAAGTTAGGTTAAATACTGGTATCAAAATTACTGCAATCCCTGGATAAATTAATATTTCAGTTACGTTGTGTACTATTGGATTGCTTTTGAATATTTTCCAAACACCTAAAATTGTTGCAACAATAATGCTAATTGCCTGGTTAAAGAATGCTCCTATTGATGCACTTATGGCCAATATTGATGCCATTAAAAATGCAAATTTCCAAAATATGAATAGTTTGAATTTTATTACTAAAAAGAATATTGCAGTACCCAAAAATACCATTAATAATATCGGAATGTAAGAACTGTTTTGTTCAAAGTCTGGGCTTTCTCCGATCGGAAGTGCGTTCATTACTAACATTCCTTCAAGTTCTGTTTGTTCATAATTAATATACTCATTCAGTATAACTAATCCCAATAATTGTGTTACTAAAAACAGTCCTAATAATAGAAAAGTGATTGTTTGATTGTGTTTCATTAATATTTCACCTCAACTTATCTTTAACAATTAAATAATATTATCATGATTTTAAATAAAAAATAAAATCATTTGTTAAGGTAATTAGCTTGCCTTTAAAAATTCTTTCAAATCTTTATGGCTTGGCATTTCTCCTAAGAACGTTTCAATGATTACTGCAGTTAATGATAATACCATTGGCCCAATAATAACTCCTAATGGTCCAAAAAAATATACTCCTCCAAAAATACCTATTAGTACTAATAGTGGGTGAACTTTAGCTTTATCTCCAATTATTTTTGGTCTTAATATATTGTCCATTCCACTAACAATTACTGTTCCATAAACTATCAAGATAATCCCTTTGATAATCAATCCTGTGCTGTCTTGCATCATCCCATCTATTATCAAGTAAGCTGCTGCTGGGCCCCATACTAAACCGGTACCTAGGTATGGTACCATTGCTAAGAAACCCATGACGATTCCCCAAAAGAAAGGGGATGGTATCCCCAATACTAAGAAACCTAACGCTCCTAAAACTCCTTGTAAAAATGCTACTAAAACATATCCATAAGTAATTCCATAAGTAATATCTTTCAATCTAGAAATTATTTTTACATACTCTTTTTTCTTTACACACAGATAATATCCTACTCTGTCAACTAGTTTAGCACCATCTCTTAAAAAATAAAATAGTGCAAATAAAGTGATCATTAAATTTATGATTAAAGTTGGTATAGCAACTAATGCGTCTGACCCTTTTACTATAATGTACCTTGTAATGTCTTGTGATGCTTTTTCTATGTGGAACGAAATTTGTGGGTTAGAAAGAATGCCTTTTGCAGATTCACATAACTGTGTATTGCAATTTTGTAAAAAATCTTGGCCAATAATATCTTTACTAACATTATAAATTGAATAAGACTCTTGAATTAAAACTTTAAGAAAATATGCAGATGGGGCAATAATTAATACCAAAACAAAAACGCAGACCAAAAACGCACTGACATTTTCTTTTTTAGTTTTTTTAACAAGCCATTGATATAATGGATTAAATATGTAAGCTACCAAACTTGCAAGAAATATTGCTATTAGAAATGGTTTAACTACTAAATATGATAATATAATTAATATTGAAAATAAAGCTATTGGAAGTAATGTTCTAAATCTAGCTTTTTGTCCTACCATTTTTATTTTTCATCCTTAAATATTTATTATATCCTTATTACATTGTTTTATAGTATATAAATTTTTGTGAGTAGTTTGTAAACTTTATTTCCTAACTTTAACAAAAAGTTTAAATAAGCTTTACCAAAATTTAATTTCATTATGCTCAGATCGCATAATTTGGTATTGCGCTGGACTGCTATATCTTTCATAAGCAATCTTTGCAGCCATCCAGTTTCCTTTTGGATATCTGGGTTCAAATCCCAGTCTGAGCGTATTACCTTTTTTTCTTTACCCAAAACTTAATATACATCGATTCTCTTCTTTTAGTTATGGCTTTTAAGGAAGTAACTCAAGAAAATCCTGATTTTTATTTATGTTATAGTTCTAATGGTAAATTGGGTGCGGTGTTCCCTGCTAAGCCAGAAATTGCTGCTGCTTTTGCAAGAGCTGGTTTTACTAAAATGACACCAATTTTATTTTGGGTCCATAACACCAATAAAAAAATGAGGTATCGAGAGGGGGGTTGTGATGAGTTATTATTTATTTGGGCAGAGATTCAAGCAATGTTCAGGGATTTTACATTTTCAGATAATCAGTTAATTGCATTTGGTTGGTGGTTAAGTCATACTCACACTGAGAACAATAATTTTCATAACCATTTTTTACCATATTACTCGCATAATAATTATCATATTTCAAAAGCCCATGCAATTAACATTGAAGCTGTCCTTCATGAATTAAAACCTGCAAAAGGTTTTTTTGAAAGGGTCTTGGGGATTTAATATTGAACTAAATTGGCCAATTTTTAGAAAATTAAATAAACAAAAAAATTATATACAATACATTGAGGTGATTAATTTGACATTTAATGAAGATAATAATAATCCTGATTTTTACATGCATGCAGATTCTAGAAATAATATCTCTGCGTTTTATCCTTTGAAAGAAGATTTAATACATGAAATGAATAAATTGGGCATAGTTCCTGGAACCCCTATCGGCTGTAATAAAGAAGGGGTTTATGTTTTGAATCAAGAAGAGATTGACGTATTTACCAATTCTGAAATGAGAAATCTTTTAGATGGATTTAGTTACACCAAAAACCAAACTCATGCTTTTAGAGTATTAAGTTTAAGTAATTCTAGTAAAGTTATGGAAAGTAAAAAATATTTTGCAGATTTAGAACAAGTATATGGTGGATTTTTCTTACATCATGGTCATCATGGTATTATTGGACCAGCGTTAAAATCTACTTGGAAAAAAAGAAATCCGGGTTTCATATCTAATCTGTTTAGTAAGAAAAAGAAAAAATAAATCAAAAATTAGTCTAATAACTGATTAATTATTGGTCTTGAATCAGTGTAAAAAAAAGAGATGTGTTTTCCTCCACAACTTGTGTGGTATGAATCAGAATAATTCCATCTTGCTTTAATATTAGAATCTTCAAGTAAATTGTTTCTTTGTGATATAATGCCCTCAATTCTTTTTTTAATTTCTGTACGGCCTTGCCTATCGTGGTTGGTCTGAGATTCATAATATTGTTTTTCTTTAACTTCTAAGTAAAATTGTTTTTGAAGTTCAGATAACTGTTCTTGTTTTTCAGTGTTTAATCTTTCTTCAACTAAATATTGGCCATCTAATTCTGCTACACATTGTATGTGGTCTCTTCGTTCTATCCCTAAAACAAGTTCTCTTGAATCACTGCATCCACTTATTGCCAATCCTACAATTAATCCTAATTCATATTTCATTTTATAGCCTCCTCTAATTGTTAAAATTAAGATCCTTTTATAAATTTTTTGCAAATTACTACTGGCTGATAGTCATATTCCTTTGTTTTTTTGGTATAAATTTATAAGTGTGACTTATTATGGTTCTTTTTATGACTGCTAAGAAAAGAAGTAATGGTACTAAAACATTAGCTGTAATGTTTGTAGATATGGTAGATTATACTAAAAATACTTCTGAAATTAGCTCCGAAACATTACACGAATTACATGATGATTATGATAATTTAAGTATCCCTGTGTTTCAAAGTTTTGAGGGTAGGGTTATTAAAAAAATAGGTGATGCTTTTTTAATCACTTTTGAAAATCCTTCTGATGCAGTTTATTGTGGTATTGAACTACAAAGAACATTTCAAGATTATAATAAAAAGTTCAAGCCTAAAAAACCAATTAAAATTAGGGTTGCAATTCATTTGGGTGAAGTAAGTTTTCGTGCAGGCGATGTTTATGGTGATACTGTTAATACTGCTTCTCGTTTAGAATCGGTGGCTTCTGCTGGCCAAGTAATATTTAGTGGGGCAGTATATTCTGCAATGGAAAAAGAAGATATTCCTGTAATGCATTTAGGTTTAAGGAATCTGAAAGGTTTGAAATATCCTATCCAAATATTTCGAGTAAGAACAAAACGAGATGAATGGGTTAAAAGGAAAATTTATTTACATAAAATGAAAAATAAGTTAAATGCAATGGTATTATTTATTATCTTATTCTCTTTTTTGGTTGTATTTTCTGTGTTAGCAGTTTACTATTTAGCTTTCTTGGCATTTGTTTAATTTTTATTTTTTAATTATTGATCTCTTTATTTTTAATATTGTCATTTCCTCTTAATTTACACTTCATTAAAGAACAATGTTTATATAATCTAAATTATTAATAAACTATCATGTTAAAAAGAGGTGTGTTGTTAGTAGTATTGTTTCTGTTAGTAATTTGTGTTGTTAATGCGACTGATTCTGAAATTACAACTTGTCAAGAGATTAATAATTCTGGGAATTATTATCTCACTACTGGTTTAACCCATTCTAATGTCTGTTTTGTGGTTAGTGCTAATGATGTTAACTTTACTTGTGAAAAAAATAGTATTACCGGTTCTGGGAATGGTTCAGCATTTCACGTAAATGGAAATAATGTTAAAATCAGTGACTGTGTTATTGATGGTTTTGATTCTGGTGTTATTTTATCTTCAAATTCTAACAATATTATAACAAACAATTCTTTTATCAATCAGGCTATTGATGGTATTTTAATCGATTCTGGTACTGACAATCACATAGTTAACAATGTAATAACTTCTCCTTTAAATCATGGTATTTATTTAACTGGTAGTTCAAATAATCTTGTTATGCTCAATAACATATCTCAATCTGGGGGTAAATCAATAAAATTATTTTCAGGTTCTGATGACAATGTAGTTTTTGGTAATGTGGTTTTAGACTCTAATGAACGTGGTATCAGTATTGTTACAAATTGTGAGAACAATGTGGTCTCAAATAATTATGTTTTTTCTTCTGCTAATATTGGTATCTCTTTATACAGGAGTGATGGGAGTAAAATAATTAACAACCTAGTTAATCAAAGTTCAATGTCAGGCATTGTTGTAGTTGGTTCTAATAATGTGACTTCTTCAAATAATTTGATAATTGATTCTTCAGATTATGGGTTATACACTTTAAGCTGTGCTAACTTTGTTGATTTAAATTCTAATGTTTCTAATTCTGGGAGGTCTGATTATAGGATTTATAATGGGAATGATGTAAGATATTTTAGGGATCTTGTTCCAGTTGGAAGCAATTCTTTAGAATTAGCTCATTCTACTGATGCTGGGTTGGTTGGTTTATCTATTTCAAATTTTAAAATAACTAATAGTAGTTTTTTTAATTCTAATCTTGATTATGGTTCTGTCAATTTTATATCTTCTGTGACTCAGTCTGGAATTGATTTAAACTCAGTTTTTAACTTTGGACTTAACAGTATTATAGTTGATGGTGCCGGGCATCCTGGATTCAATGTAAATTCAGTATTATTATTTTTCAATTTGGGTTCTTACATGTCATCTGTTGCTTATGCTGATGGGTCTGAATGTGATCTCTCCATTTGTGGTGGCGTAGCTTATGATGGCATAGCTTATTCTTATGATGTGGCTGGTTTCTCATCAGCTTCAACATTTAGTGTTGGTGAACTTAGTAGTCCAAGTAGTCTTTATGATCTAGATGGGGATGGTTCTGTTGATTTATCTGATTTATCTAATTTTATCGCTAACATATTATTCACTGGTAATTATAAACAAAGTTATTCTAGCAGTGAAGATTATGATGGTGATGGTGATTTGGACTGGGAAGACATAAAATTATTACTTAATGAGGTGTATGGCACAAGCCCATAATGCTTATCAAAATGGGAAAGAAAAATAAAAAAAGGAGTGTGGGTATTAGTAGTTATAAACCTAATTTTATTTTTAATTTTATCAATAAAAGACTTAAACTTGGTGGAAATAAACATAACAAAAAACTTAAAGATAAAACAGTTTATCATATTAATCAATCAACTCATCGTGAAGCAATTAAACAATTAGTTATTGTTGTGATTTCAATTATGTCCATTATTGCTTTAATACTTTTAATGTTTAACCTTGACCAATTGGTAGGTAAGGCTATTGAAATAAATCCTGAATCTTGTAATGAGGGGCATGTTTGTTTAAGTTATGGTTCTGGGGCCGAGACGTTCAATTCTGCAGAAGTAACTCAGAATCAAACTTTTAATACTACTTTGATTATAAATTTACCTGTTACAGATATTATCGGCATTTTCATAAACTTAACTTATGACCCTTCTCTTGCAGATCTGGTGGGTGCACCTACTGTTGACTTAACTGGGGGTTCCGGGGACTTTTATAACATAAGTTTAGATTTAACTAACGGTGTAATTGAGTATCTGTTTATTCCATCTGCACAATATTCTTGGGGGGTGGAGAATTACAATTAATAACTATCCCTTTTAATATTACTGGGTCTAGTGGGAGTTTTGATGTCAGATCTGATGTGCGCGAAATTTTTGATACTTCCTTAACTAATTTAGTAACTATGTCTCAACCAGTTACTTTTGATATTGTTGAATGTACTAGTTCGGAAGAAATTATCTGTTATCTTGATTCTGATGATGATGGTTATGGTGACTCTACTGTAAGTGAATCCGTATGTTCTTCGTGTTCGATAGGTTACATTGATAATAACTTGGATTGTGATGACACTGATAGTTTAATACATGTTTTTGATAGTTCTCATGAATGTGCAACAGCAACAATCACTTCTTGTGGGGCTGAGATCAATTCCCCAGGGGAATACATTTTAATATCTGATTTACCTGATTGTACTGATGATGGTATCAATATTAATTCTGATAATGTTAATTTAAATTGTCAAGGTTATGAAATTGAAGGTGATGGTGAGGGGAATGGTATTTCTCTTAATTCAGTAGAACATGTAACTGTTATGGGTTGTAATGTGGGTTCTTTTACTCAGGGTTTCTATTTGTCTTCTTCAAATTCAAATAATTTCTCAAGTAATTCTGCTTTTAACAACTATAATGGTTTTTATTTGTCATCTTCTAATAATAATAATTTGACTAATAACTCTGGTTTTAACAATTATGTTGGATTTTTCTACGGTTCTAGTCAAAACAATATTTTGATTAACAATTCTGCTTATAGTAACTCTTGGTATGGTTTTAAATTATTTTCATCTGATGGTAATTTATTGTTTAATAATTTTGCTCATGAAAATTCTCGTAATCTGTTTATTGAAAATTCATTTGATACTGTAATAAATAATAGTCTTCTATGTGGCAGTACTAATTATGATCTCTATTCTTCTTCTTCTTCTTTTACTGGGGAAAATAATTACTTTGATACAACTTCATTTACTGATACAACTGATACACTAATTAATAATTTAAGCTGTGTAACTTGCGGTGGATACACTTGTGAGGTGGATGAAGTTTGTTCTTATGGTAGTCTTTGTAGTGTTGATTCTGATGAAGATAGTATTGGGATGATTGAAGACATTTGTCGGTATAATTCAACTGATTCCTTTTGTAACACTCTATTATTTTACTCATTTGATGGGGGTACTGGTACAACATTAATTGATGGTAGTACTAACGATAATGCTGGTACCTCCTACACTGTTGCTTGGTCCAATGATAGTTATACTGGTTACTTATCTTCTATGTATCCTGGTTTATTCAATGCCTCTGATGTTTATTCATTAAACTTTTCTGCACCAGATGCATACTTAACTGCAAGTTCAGTGAATCCAACAAATTACTTAACTTTAGATGTGTTAATCAAGTTAAACAATCTAACTGAAGGAACAATTTTAGAAAATTATAACTCCGATGGGGTTTTAAGTTACAGGTTAGATTTAGTTGAAAGTACGAGTGGTCACTTGTTTAATTTTGTATTGCAAGATACCTCTGGTGGAATTTATGAAATAACTTCAAGTGGTTATTCCTCTTATCTTGGTGTTGATGAATGGTACATTTTAACTGTTGTTTATGACTCTGAGATGGATTTTTTAAATATGTATGTTCAAAAAGAAGCGATGGAAGAATTAGACATTTCTACAAATGCAACTCAAATCAATTCAGGAGAAAATTTTGTTATTGGTGCGGGATGGGATTCAATCACCCCTGGTTACATTAACTACACTAATATTACTATTGATTCCTTAAAAATTTATGATAAAGTTATTTTACCTTGTTTACAAGTAGATTGTCCTGACTCTTATTATTGTGATGATTCACCTAATGAACTGTCATTGTGTCAGGTTAACGAATCTTATGAACAAGTTAGTGATCCTCAAACTATCACTGTTTGTAGTGAAAGTGATCCTGATCTTGATGGTGATGGTTACTGTTCGGATGAGGATTGTGATGATGGGAATTCTACTATTGGAAGTACTTTTTCAATATATGAAGATGCTGACTTTGATGGATATTTTTCAAGTACCGTAACTACTACTTATGATTGTACAACTACTCCTTTATCCATTAGCACTACTTATAATTATTCAACTTCAGCTGGTACTGATTGTGATGATACTAATGTTAGTGTTTACACTTCTCAAACTTTATATGCTGACTCTGATAGTGATGGGTTCTACTCCAAAACTTCTTCTTCTGTTTGTACGGATGGTACGACTCCTGAAGGTTATTTAGGAGCTGTGGGCACAGATTGTAATGATGCGGACTCAACAATTAACGAAAACGCAACTGAATCTTGTGGTGATAGTGTTGATAATGATTGTAATGATTATACTGATTGTGATGATAGTACTTGTTCAGAAGACGCTAGTTGTGTAGAATTATCAACTCAACCAATCGATAACACTACTATCATTACTGATACTTCTGGCTCTTCAAGTTCTTCTGGTGGTGGCGGAAGGGGTGCATCTTGCCAAGAAGATTGGTCTTGTAGTACTTGGTCATATTGTAACTCTAGTTTACTACAATCCCGAACCTGTACCGACGCAAACAGTTGTAGTGCTGAAAGTGATATGCCTAACCAAACTCAATCTTGCGATGGTTGTGGTGAATCTTGGATCTGTACCAGTTGGTCTGAATGTAGTAGCGGTGATACTCAAACTAGGTCTTGTTATGATGAACATAGTTGCGGTAGTTATACTTACAAACCAGACACTTCCAAAAATTGTGATGAAGAAATTGTGGATGATACTTCTTATGTTACGATAGAAGATACTTCAGGTGGTTCATCTGATGAATCTTCGAGCAGTTCCACTTCAACAACTTCCACTGAAAATGAACAAACTTACAATGAACCTCCTGTGCCTGAAACAGTTGAACTAGAAATTCAAGAACCTTCACAAACAAGCCTTGGAATATATGGTCTTTGGGAAGATTTCAAATATTTTGTAATCGGTGTACCTACTGCATTATTATTATTTTTATTAATATTCATGATTTTACTTCACCGATCTCATGATAAAAAACCAGCAGTTAACCATGGCCAATTAGATTCTTACATTAAATCTGAAATGGCTGCAGGGATGTCTCAAGATGTGATTGAAAAGAATTTGAAAACTTCTGGGTGGAATGATCAAGAAATTTCAGATGGGTTAAACAGATTTAACAATTCTAAAAACTCGCCAGCTAATTAATCTCTTTAAGAAAAAAAAGTAGCGAGGGGAGGATTTGAACCTCCGATCTCCGGGTTATGAGCCCGGCGGGCACTCCTAGCTTCCCTACCTCGCTATAATATTTCATAAAATTGGCTATTTTAAAAATCTTTGCTTTTTATATCATAATAGATATAGAAAAACATTTATATACAATAACTAATTTTAAATATAAGATGGAGAGGGTGATGGTAGATTGAGTTCTCGTAAAAAGAAATTTTGTAAACCTTGTTTAATATTGGGATTACTTGTTTTATTTGTAATATTATGTTCAATTCCATTTTGTATGATAAGTGCTACAACTACTGGGAATGTGGCTTTAATAAAAATTGATGGTGTTATAACCAGTAATGGTGGTTCTTCATATTTTGGGTCATCTTCAATTTCTTCTGGGACAGTTGTAAATTTCATTGAAGATGCTGAACAAAATCCAATGATTGAAGCGATTGTGTTTGAAATTAATTCTCCCGGTGGTTCTGCGGTTGCTTCTGACGAAATTGCTACTGCGATAAAGAAATCTTCTAAACCTACTGTTTCAGTTATCCGTGAATTGGGTGCATCAGGTGGTTATTGGATTGCTAGTTCAACTGATTATATTGTTGCAAACAGAATGTCAATCACAGGTAGTATTGGTGTTATTTCCTCCTACTTGGAATTTACTGGTTTGATGGACAATTATGGTGTGTCTTATCAAAGATTGGTAGCAGGTGAAAATAAAGATATGGGTAGTCCATACAGATCTTTAACCGAAAATGAGGAAGAAATTTTACAAAATAAACTTGACATGATTCATGATTATTTCATTTTAGAAATTATTGAAAATAGGGGTTTGTCTGAGGAAGAAGTTAGGCAATTGGCCACTGGTGAATTTTTCCTTGGTGTTGAGGCTTATCAATATGGTCTTGTAGACGCCTTAGGTGATAGAAGTACTGCAGAACAATATCTTATTTCAAATTACAATGTGGGGGAAATATCTTATGTTGCATATGAAGAGGAAGTTGGTTTGGCAGAAATTTTTGGGTTTGCATATTCAGACTTTGCGTTAAGTGTTGGTGAAGGTATTGGTAATACTTTAGTTGGAAATTCACAACAGATTGCTTTTACTTAAACATTATTAATTATTAAAAATTAGTTGGTGATTAAAATTATGAGGGGATGTATGTTAAAGAAGTTCATTGTATTAATTTCATTAGTGTTAATTTCGTTAATGCTTCTTTCATCGGTCTTTGCTACTAACATTGATCCTTTAGTTTTAGAAGAATTAGGAGATAATGGTGAAGTTTCAGTTATTGTAGTTTTGAAAGATTCCTTTGATCTAGAACAAGAAAAATCTGGACAATTATCTACTAAATCTTTTCGTTCAATTTCTGACCAACCTTTTGAGTTAAGGAAACAATTAATTCGTGAAAGTCAAGATGGCGTTTTAGGAACACTTAATTTAAAAAATAAAGATAATGATTTAACATTAAATCCTGTTCAAAATTTAGATTTAGAAAAAACTGATTTAGGTATAAGGACTTTGATTTATGATGGTAATGGGTCAACTTTAGGTGAAATAGGGCAAACAGAAGAATTAATTGAAGAAACTGTTGAAGAAGAAGATTATGGTTTTGAATTGCGACATCAATATTCTTTATTAAATGCTATTAGTGGTGTAATGACTCAAGAGGGTTTAGAACAATTAATCAGTGGTGGTTTAGTTGAAAGAATAGAATATAACTATCCTATACAAATTCAATTAGATGAAAGTATTCCTCAAATTAATGCGAGTTCTGTTTGGAATTTATCTGTTAATGGGATAAACATCACTGGTGCGGGTGAAACTGTTTGTGTGATTGATACTGGTATTGATTATAATCATACTGATTTAGGTGGTGGTTGGGGTGTGGATGTCATTGCTGGATATCGATCTTTAAATAGTGGTGCTGATCAACAGAACTGTTCGAGTAATTTAACTGCTTGTTTTGATGATAATGGTCATGGTACTCATGTTGCTGGAATTGTTTCTTCAATAAATTCAAACTATTTTGGTGTGGCTCCAAATTCTAAATTAGTTGCAATAAAAACAATGAATTCTGGTGGGTCTGGAAGTTCTAATGATGCGATTTATGGGATTGATTGGTGTGTTACCAATAAAGATATTTACAATATTTCAATAATCAGTATGAGTTTAGGTGCCAATTGTGTTACTTACCCTAGTTTATGTTCTGCAACTAGTTGTGATTCTATTCAAACCTCCTTAACAGATGCTATAAACAATGCTGTAGAAAATAATATCTCTGTGGTTATTGCTTCTGGTAATGATCATAAATCTGACATGATCTCTTGGCCTTCTTGTATTACTAATGCGACTCCTGTTGGTGGTGTTAATGGTGGTGATGTGGTGACTTATAATAGGGTGGGGATATTAGACCTTGTTGCACCAGGGGTTGGAATCATGTCTTCTGAATCTTCTCAGGGTTCTGTTTGTGGTGCTCCAGGTGGTTCAATTGGTAGTTGTTCGGGGACTTCCATGGCAACTCCTCACGTTTCTGGTGCGATTGCGTTAATGAAACAGTATTACAAACTAGCATATAATCAAAGTTTAACTCCTGCACAAGCTGAACATAAATTGGACCTTACTGGTAAACAAATTTATGATTCTGCATCAAGCAATTATTATTCTCGAATAAATATTCTTGCTGCACTTCAACCTTACATCATTTTTGATTCAAGTAATACTGGGAATGGAAGTACTCAACTTCAAACTAATCATTCAATTTTAATCAACATTAGTTCGGATGTGCCTTTATCAAATTCAATTATTGAATTAGATAACAATCAAGGTACTGTTGCAAATTATAGTATGGTTAGGGTTAACACGACTGCTTATTACTTCACTTTTACAAACCTTTCTGATGGTTCTTACACCTACCAAGTTATCACTAATGATACTGCAAATACTTTTGGTTACAGTGAGTTTAGAACTTTTGAAATCAATTCTAGTGTTTCAATAACTTTTAACGGCCCAACAGATGGGGCTACTTTTAACTCTCCATTCAATTTGAATGTTAGTTTGTCTTCTACTTATGGTCTATTAAATTCAACTTACAACCTTACTAATTCTACCGGGGCTCAGTTACAATATAACTCAACAACTTCAATTGGTTCTACAGAATTCATTTGGTCAGATTATGTTAATCTTTCTGATCCTAACTTCACTGAAGGGGCTTACACTTTGACGGTTTATGCTGATGACGAGGGCAATTTTACTTCAACAAATTCATTAACTTTTCATTACGATTTAAGTTCACCAAATATTACTATCTCTATTCCTACAAATAACTCTTATCATAAAGATGATTTTAATTTAAGTGTGGCAATTACTGATAATAATATCTCTAGTTCATATTATAATATTACTAACTCTAGTGGGTCACAAATTTTGTATAATCTTAATAGTTCCATTGGATTAACTTCTTTCATTTGGTTAGATGCGATCAATGTTTCAACATCAACATTTAATGATGGGCTTTATACTTTAACTATCGGTTCTGCGGATGCGTTAGGTTATGATGATCAAACAAATTTTACTTTTAATGTTGATAAAACTTTATCTTTTATTTCAATTATTAACCAAACTGATAATGAAACGACATATCATAACAATGGTAGCATCTTGTTTAGAATTAATGTTACTGAATTAAATATTAATGCTTCATCAGTTTATCTTTCTGTAAATAGTTCTGGTGGCTGGACAAATTATTCGATGGTTAATGAATCAGAATTAGCACTTAATACTTTATTTAATTTCACTTTAACTGGGAGAACAAATTTTACAATCGGGATTCCTATGTATTATAAATTTGTAACAGTTGATTTAGCAGGGAATTCTAATCAAACTTTGGTTTACAATTTTACAATCTCCAACAGAAATATTACTTCTGTGAATATTACTCTTCCTAGTGATGGTGATGTGGTTGAAGTTGGTGAAAGTATTTTATTTAATAATTCTGCAATTGATCTTGACGAAGAAAATTTAACTTATGTTTGGACAATTTCTGACTTTACTAATGTGACTTATACTAATAATAGCTTTTACAAAAGTTTTAACACTAGTGGGACTTATGTTGTGAACTTAACTGTTTCAGACGCTTTTGGGTCTACATTAAAAACTAACATTACTGTTACAACGAATGATACTACTTTGCCTGACTTTACAAATATTGATTATGATTCTAGTGTTTGTTATGATTCAGAATCACAAATTATCTCTGCAATCGCTTATGATGCGTCTGGTGTTAGTAACATTTCTGTGATTGATTATAACAGTACTGTTTTAACAAGAAATTCTTGTGTTACTAATAGTACTACTTGGAACTGTACTTGGTCACATAATTATACTATTGCTGGGAGTTATAATTTTACTATTAATGTGACTGATAATTCTCCTAACTTCAACAGTAATGCGACAATTTTCAATTTTACAGTTAGGGGTTGTGGTAGTTCATCTTCAAGCTCTTCTTCAAGCTCAAGTAGTTCTTCCTCTAGTTCTTCTTCTGGTGGTGGTGGTGGTGCAACTTCATTAAGTACAACTAGTTCAGATGAGTCTGAAAGTGCGGCTGACAGTTCTTCTAGTGATGATTCTTCTAGTGTTTCAGATAGTGATTCTGGGGATTCTGGTTCCTCTTCAGATTCAAGTAGTTCTTCTTCAAGTTCTTCGGGTGGTGGTTCTAGTACTGAATATACTGAAATCGGTCAAACTACTTTTGTTCAAAGTGTAACTTTGATTGAAGATGAATCAGTAGCTGTAGTTATTGGTGATGGGCGGATAGCAATCACTGCTGTGGAAATTACGTCTGAATCAGGTGGGAATACTACTTTGACTATTCAATCTTTTTTATCTTCGCCTGAGGGGGTTACTGGTGTTGAAAATGCGTATCAATATTTTATCTCTGATGCAACTGGTTTATCTAAATCTAATGTTGGTGAAATTGAAATCAATTTTGAAGTAAAAAAATCTTGGTTAACCAGTAATTCTTATAGTGATCAGGACGTTAGTTTAATGGTTTATTCTGGTAGTTCTTGGAACGAATTAACTACTCGCGTTACTTCAAGGGGTACTGATGTAGTGAGTTTCAAATCAACGACTGATGAATTTGGTTATCTAGTGATTGCGGTAAATCCAAGTTCAAATTTTTTAACTTCTGCATTTAGTTTTTTTGGGGATTTTGACATCCTAGGTATTGGTCTTAGTGGGAAACAAATTTTCTTAATAATTTTGGTTGTAATGTCTGTTGGTTTGGGTGGGTTATATTTTGTTGTTAGGCCAAGAAGCGAAGATTTCTAAATCATCTTTTTTTGTTTGTTTTTCAGGGTATCTCTTAATCCTAATGTCTTCAACCTCACAGAAAAATTTATAAAGCAAACACTTTTCGAGAAATCTCAGATGAAAAGAAGTAGTCGAAGATGGAAAAAGAAAGGCCAAATGCGTTGGAAGTGGCAACGTAAGAAAATGAAAAAGGCTAAGCGAAAGAGAAGAATACAATCTAGTTAGTTTTAACTTAATTATATTATTAATAATTTCTCTAATTGTCTTGGTGTTATCTTTGACATTAATTTTTTTTTCTATGTTTATATCTGTCTTGTTCTAATTAAATTGTTTAATTCATTCCTTTTTTGTTAAATTAAAATTTTGAAATGTTAATTTTTTTTCTTGCTAATAATGTTTAATCTTTATCAAAACTATCTTGGTTTTTGTCGTCTATTTTTTTATGACTTTAAAGTTCTAAGAAATGTTTATATACCTTATTAAGAAAATTTGAATTACTTATGGTGATTAAACTTTATCGAACAGAAAATTGTGTTGAAAGTTTAGTTGTTAAAAATTATCTTCTAGCAAAAAATATCACTTTTGAAGAAATAATTGTTGATGAAAACTATCTTGGCTTAATCTCTGGTGATGTTGTTGGTAAGGGGTTTCCCATCTTGAAAATTCCAGGTAAAATTATTTTTGGTTTTAAACAAGAAGAATTAAGGGCATTAGTTTCATAATTTTTTTAATTATTTTATTTTTATTTAAATTAATCCGGTTGATATCTTGCTCTAATGCTTAATCATCTAACTTAATTGATTTATTTTCTTAAATTAAACAAAAAGTTATAATTTCTTTTAATGTCTGTCTTGTTTGAAATGTTGGGGTGATTAAGTAAACCTTCTGGTTGTTCGGTTGATTTAATGATCCCTTCTCCTCTTTATAACCTGGGTGATGACCATCGTGTTGGAATTAAAATGTATAAAATTTATGGTGGACAAAAAGATGGAATTGGGTATCAGCAATGGCAGATAGATCTTCTTAATGGGTGTTATCATGTTCTAAAATAATGTGGTTCAATGATTTATAATCATCAAAATCAAATTAAAAATAGTGGGCAAATAATCTCTTGTGTCTGGGTTCTTCAAACAAAATTTATTGTTAAACAAGAAATTGTTTGGGTTAATTGTAGTCGAGATTTTGATATGATTAAGTTTTATCTTTGGGCCGAAAGGTTATTCTTGTTAACAAAAATTTCTAATACTAAATTGATTAACACATTAAATAAATGTGGTTTGTTTGTTTGGGATGAATTTAACTCTGTTGGTACTAATAATTTGCATAATTGCGCATTTCCTCAGAAACTGGTTGAGGATTTTAGGTCTTTTTTTTGGTGGTGGTACTACTGTTGTTGTTGCAAAAAGGTTGGGTAAAAAATTTATGGGGTTTGAAATAGAATCAAAATTTGTAAATTTGTCTGATCAACATTTGTTATCGACTATAAATTAGTCTCTTTGAATTGTACTTCTGTTTATTTTTTTTAATTTTTATTTTTTAAAAAAATAATCTTTTTTAATTGTTTTTAAATTAATTATTTACTAAATAATACTAGATAATATGTTCTCTAGGCATAGTTTCTTCACAATTTATTCTCTTCTGACAGAAAGCTTTATAAATAAGCGCTTTTCCTAGCCCAATACACATGTGTACTCAATTAATCTTGAGTACTAGAGAGGTGATTCGCAAAAATTGAAAATTCCTTTTTGTCGATGAAAAATAATGCGATCGGACTAATAAACATAAGGATTCTAAAACAAAAGCTATACTTACATAGAGCTATAATTCCCGTTGATCCTGCGGGAGATTGCTGCTATGGGAGTTCGACTAAGCCATGCAAGTCAGAGGGTCTCTTCGGAGACACAGGCGGAATGCTCAGTAACACGTCAATAATCTGCCCTTAGGTTTGGGACAGCCTCGGGAAACTGAGGGTAAACCCAAATAGGTAAGAAGTACTGGAATGTCTTTTTACTTAAAGGCAACGCCTAAGGATGAGTTGGCGGCTGATTAGTTTGTTGGTAGTGTAAAGGACTACCAAGACTACGATCAGTACGGGCCTTGAGAGAGGGAGCCCGGAGAGGGGTACTTAGACACTGACCCCAGCCCTACGGGGTGCAGCAGGCGCGAAACCTTTACAATGTACGGAAGTGCGATAAGGGAACTCCTAGTGCTCATGCTTCGGTATGGGCTTTTGCCAAGAGTAAATATCTTGGCGAATAAGTGGTGGGTAAGACGGGTGCCAGCCGCCGCGGTAACACCTGCGCCACGAGTGGCAATCACGTTTATTGGGCCTAAAGCGTTCGTAGCCGGATTAATCAGTCTTAAGTGAAATCGTTGCGCTCAACAAAACGGCGTGCTTGAGATACTGTTAGTCTAGGGACCGGGAGGCGTTAGAGGTATTCCTGAGGGAGCGGTAAAATGCTATAATCTCAGGAGGACCACCTGTGGCGAAGGCGTCTAACGAGAACGGGTCCGACGGTGAGGAACGAAAGCTAGGGGAGCAAACCGGATTAGATACCCGAGTAGTCCTAGCCGTAAACGCTGTGTACTAGATGTTGCATAATCTATATGGTTGTGCATTGTCGGAGCGAAGGCGTTAAGTACACCGCCTGGGAAGTACGGTCGCAAGGCTGAAACTTAAAGGAATTGGCGGGGGAGCACCACAAGGGGTGCGGCGTGCGGTTTAATCTAACTCCACGCAGAGAATCTCACCAGCAGCGACGGCAGAATGAAGGTCAGTCTGAAGGGCTTACCTGACGAGCCGAGAGGTAGTGCATGGCCGTCGTCAGCTCGTGCCGTAAGGTGTCCTCTTAAGTGAGGTAACGAGCGAGACCCATACCCTTAATTGCTAGCATGTCCTTTTGGATGAATGAGCACATTAAGGGGACTGCCCTGGAAACGGGGAGGAAGGTGTGGGCAACGGTAGGTCTGTATGCTCCGAATCTGCTGGGCTACACGCGCGCAACAATGGCGAGGACAATGGGATGCCACACCGAAAGGTGAAGCTAAACCTCGAAACCTCGTCCAAGTCTAGATCGAGGATTGTAATTCATCCTCGTGACAACGGAATCCCTAGTAATCGGATTTTATCATGGTCCGGTGAATATGTCCCTGCTCCTTGCACACACCGCCCGTCAAACCAATCGAGTGGGGTTTTGGTGAGACCTAGCTTTTAGTTAGTTCGAGCCTAAGTCCCGCGAGGTGGGTTAAGTCGTCACAAGGTAGCCGTAGGGGAACCTACGGCTGGATCACCTCCTTTTTTTTTATTTATATTAAAAATATTCAAAAGAATATTCGACTTATAAATAAAAAAATTAAAACATGTAACAAATTATATTTAGAAATTAACTCCATTAAACTGGTGATTTAGTTATTGTTTGTAAAAAATCAATAATTTTATTTATCTGTTTGCTGGGCCCGTAGCTCAGTCTGGATTAGAGCGCCTGCCTTGCAAGCAGGAGGCCTCGGGTTCGAATCCCGACGGGTCCATTCCTTTTTGTAGGAAATATGGTCCTGAATCATTCAAGGCTAAATATATAGTACTTGCATTCGCAACCTGTGTGTTGTGGCTGTGTTGGCTAGATATGAATCGCTATCTTTTTGATAGCAAACATCACTAATTTCATATTAATGAACCATTTGTAAGTTAGTAAAGTCCAATTAAATTAAGTAATCTGTTAGATGGATGACTAGGCTCAAGCGCCGATGAAGGACGTGACAAGCTACGATATGCCTTGGCGAGCTGAATGTAAGCTTTGAACCAAGGATTTCCGAATGAGTCTTCTCATATATAGGCCCTTAGTGGTCAGGGAACGCAGGGAATTGAAGCGTCTTAGTACCTGCAGGAAAAGAAATCAATTGAGATGCCGTTAGTAAGAGCGACTGAAAACGGCTCAGTTCAAACTGAATCCTTTACAGTAATGTGAAGGAGATGTGGTGTATGAACTTCCCTTAAGACCTTTTTTCTAACTCGAAGTTTTCTGGAACGTAACACGTTACAGGGTGATAGTCCCGTAGAGGGAAGTTAGAAGGTCCTAGGAAGTATTCTGAGTAGTGTCTCCTGGAAACGAGGCATGAATATAGGGAACATTAATCTCTAAAACTAAATACGTCTTGAGTCCGATAGCAAACAAGTACCGTGAGGGAAAGTTGAAAAGAACCCCCATAGGGGAGTTAAAAGACCTGAAATCTAACAGAGATAGTGTGTTAGTGCTTTAAGGAGTTCTAACGTGCGTTTTGAATAACGTGCCAGGGAGTGTATCTAAGTGGCGAGGATAAGCTGAAAAAGCGCATCCAAAGCGAAAGCAAGATCCCGCAGTTTTACGAGGGGAGAGGTATGAAAGTGCCTTTAGTCACTTGGATACTACCTGAAACCGGGCGATCTATTCCTGAGCAAGGTGAAGCGAGGGTTAAACTTCGTGGAGGCCTGAAGAGGTTCTACGGACAAGTGTTCTTCTGACTTGGGAATAGGGGTGAAAAGCCAATCGAGCTCGGCTATAGCAGGTTCCTGCCGAAATTGACCTTAGTCAAGTCTCGGTCGAGATGGTTAAAGTTGTAGAGCTACGGATTGCGGATTTAGGCGAGGAAACTTGTCGGTTTGCTGTCCAACTCCGAATGCTTTAATGTTGCAGACACCGGGAAACAGGGAGTCTTGGGGTAAGCTTGACTTCCGAAAGGGGAACAACCCAGACTACAGTTAAGGTCCCTAAGTGCCAGTTAAGTGATAAAGGGTGAAGGGTGTTTATGATCTGAGACAGTGAGGAGGTTGGCTTAGAAGCAGCCATCCTTTAAAAAGTGCGTAACAGCTTACTCATTGAGGTCGTAAGCCCCGAAAATTGACGGGTCTAAACTGGTCACCGATACTGTAGACTATGAAAATAGGTGTAGGCAGGCGTTCTTTTAGGGCAGAAGCTTCTTCGTAAGAGGAGGTGGACCTGGAAGAAATGAATATCCTGGTGGTAGTAGGAACGGAGCAGAGTGAGAATCTCTGTCGTCGTAAGGGCAAGGGTTCCTTGGCAATGCAAATCAGCTAAGGGTTAGTCGATCCTAACTCAACTCATAAGTGAGTGAGAGGAAAGGGAAACAGGTTAATATTCCTGTACTAATTTAGTATACGTGGCAACACAAGTTTTATTTCTGACGCATCCGGATAGACCAACAGAACATGTCTGTTCTGCTAACGAACATAAGTCAGGGGAGTATCGTAATGATGAGAACCTGAGTAAAGTTCGGAATGGTGGATCTATGATTCATTTGGTTGATTCCCGGTGCCCGTGAAAAGGGAATAATTCAGATCTGAATTAATCGTACCCAGAACCAGCACAGGTGCCCCTAGGTGAGAAGCCTAAGACGTGCAAGATTAATCTAGTTAAGGGAATTCGGCAAATTAGTCCCGTATCTTCGGTAGAAGGGATCCCTGGAATTGTTGTCGTATGATTGCGATTTCAGGGCGCAGTGACTAAGGTGGTCCGACTGTTTAACAAAAACTTAACCTTCTGCTACGCTGTAAAGCTTTGTATAGAAGGTGATATCTGCCCAGTGCCAGTACTTTAAGCCTCGGTTCAACGGGGTGAAGAGCTGGTAAACGGCGGGAGTAACTATAACTCTCTTAAGGTAGCGAAATGCCTTGCCGTTTGAATGACGGCCTGCATGAATGGTATAACGAGATCGCCACTGTCCCTAACTAGAACCTTCCGAATACTCTATCCTGGTGCAAAGGCCAGGGACTTCCAGTGGGAAGCGAAGACCCCGTGAAACTTTACTGTAGCCTGTTGCTGTGTTTCGAGCTTTGTTATATAGTGTAAGTGGGAGCTGTTTGAGACTATAGACGTCAGTTTGTAGTTAAGGCGCCAATGTAACACCACTTCTCAAAACTTGAAACACTAACCTCGAAAAGAGGGACACCAATTGGTGGACAGTTTGGCTGGGGTGGCACGCTGTTGAAAGGATATCAATAGCGCCCAAAGGTTGGCTCATCCAGTTTAGAAATCTGGAGTAGAGTGCAAGGGCAAAAGCCAGCCTGATTGGACTTCAAACATAACAATTTCCAAACACGAAAGTGTGGCCTAGCGAACCTCCATACCTTCTTAATGAGGGTTGGAGATGACTGAAAAGTTACTCCGGGGATAACTGAGTTGTCGCGCCCGAGAGTTCATATCGACGGCGCGGTTTGCTACTTCGATGTCGGCTCTTCCTATCCTGGTGGTGCAGAAGCTGCCAAGGGTGGGGGTGTTCACCCATTAAAAGGGATCGTGAGCTGGGTTCAGAACGCTGTGAGGCAGTTTGTTTGATATCTACTGGAAGTGTTGGTTATCTGAAAGTAAGGAGTTTTTAGTACGAGAGGAACGAAACTTCGGCGCCTCTGGTCTACCTGTTATCTGACAAGGTATGCAGGGCAGCTACGCGCCAAGCGATAAGTGCTGAACGCATCTAAGCACGAAGCGGAACTTGAAAAGAGATAGCCTAGGACATGGCAAAAACAGCCGTTTGATAGAAGTGGTGTGTAAGTACCAAGGCAACGAGGTATTCAGCATGCACTTACTAACGTCCTATATTTACTTTACTAACTTACAAATGGTTTTCATTAAACCTTTTTTTTCTTTTAATTTTTTAATTGAAAATTCATCTTAGCGTTAGCTAGGTTTGATTGTAATTAATATTTCAATTTATTAGAATTTTCTTAAAAAATATTTTTTAAAAATCTAGTGCAGTTCTCCATAAAATTTATAAATTAACTATAGTTAATTGAGGTCTATGGGGAAATCAACTACTTATCAAAAATTTGAAACAGAGAAATTTATCTTTCCACAAGAATTAGAAGTTTGGTATCTTTTACCAGCAATTAGGAAGAAGTTAGCGTTAGCTTTGGTGAAAGAGGGAATGGCGCAGAAGGATATTGCAAAAATTATGAATATTAGTGCTGCAACAATTTCTCATTACAAAAAAGATAAACGTGCAAAGAAAGATATTATCGGTAATTCATTAGATTTAGATATTAAAAAGTCTGTGAAAAAGATTGTTCAAGATCCTACTATAATCTTCTCAGAGATAATGAACTTAACTAAAATTGTTAAGAAAAATGGATTACTTTGTGATATTTATCAAAAACAAAAAGATCTTGTAGAAAAATTACCTTGTTGTAATTGTAATCCTGAAAGTAAATTTTGTCATTAAAATTTTATAATTAAAATATAAAAAGATCATAATAAAAAAATGAAAACAACAACAAATAAAACAGAAAAGAGAATCATTTACTTAGATCATTCTGCTACAACTTATGTTCGTGATGAAGTTTTGAAAAATATGTTACCTTACTTTTCAGATAAATTTGGTAATCCTGGTAGTTTTAATTCCATGGGTTTTGATGCAAAAGAAATATTGAATGTATGTAGAAAAAATGTTGCTAAAATCATGTCTGCTGATTGTAAAGAAATTATTTTTACTGGCTCTGGCACTGAGAGTGTTAATCTTGCTTTGCAAGGGGTTGCTCGTGCATACAAATTTTACAATAAACTAACTTACAAAAATAATCAAAAAGGTAACACTAATCATCAATTAAAAGGACATATCATTACAAGTCAAGCTGAACATCCTGCAGTATTGGGTACTTGTGAATATTTGGAAAAAGAAGAAGGATTTGAAGTAACTTATTTGAAACCAGATGATTTTGGAATGATTACTCCAAATAAAGTTAAAGAGGCAATTAAAGATAACACTTTCTTGATTTCAATCATGTATGCTAATAATGAAGTTGGTACAATTAATCCAATCTCAAAAATTTCTAAAATCATTAAAAATGAAAATTTGAGTAGGAAAAAATCTAAAAATAATCTGTTCAATATCATTTTTCATACTGATGCTTGTCAAGCAGGGGGATTGTTAGATCTAAATGTAAACCAATTAAGTGTTGATTTATTGACGTTAAATGGAAGTAAGATTTATGGGCCTAAAGGTACTGGTTTATTATATGTAAAGAAAGGAACTTTGATCAAACCTTTAATTTTAGGTGGTGGTCAAGAGAATGGATTGCGAAGTTCAACTGAAAATATCCCCGGGATTGTTGGATTTACTAATGCTTTAGAATTAGCTCAACAAGAAAGGTTAAAAGAATCTAAAAGATTGATTCAGTTAAGGGACAAATTGATTAAAGAACTGTTAGAAAAAATCCCTGATTCAGTTTTGAATGGTCATCCTAAACAAAGATTACCTAACAATGTTAATGTTAGTTTTTTAAATATTGAAGGTGAATCATTGTTATTATACATGAACGAAGAAGGAATTCAAGCATCCTCTGGTAGTGCATGTAGTTCAAAAAGTTTAGAAGCCAGCCATGTACTAATTTCAATGGGTATACCTTACGAACTTGCCCATGGTAGTATCAGGTTTAGCTTAGGTAAAAGAACTACTGGGAAAGATATTGCTCTTGTAATTTCTATCTTGCCTGACATTGTGAAGATGTTAAGATTAATATCACCTTTTAATCAGAAATTGTCTGATTTATAATTTAAACTGGGATCTAAAATTGATTTATTAAAAATGAAACTGGAAAAAAACATGAAAATAAATTGTAACAAACAAAATAAAGATAATTGCCCTAAGATTAAACTAAAAAAAGAACAAATGCTTAACACTTTGAAAAATGTGGGTGATGGTTCTACATGTAGTGGTAAACCTTGGTTTTACAATGAAAAAGTTAAAGACCATTTTTTTCATCCAAGAAATATTTTTAAGAGTTATGAGGACGCGGCAGAATTTGCTTTACAAGCTGATGGTATTGGTTTGGTAGGGAGTCCCGCATGTGGTGATGGGATGAAGATGTTTGTTAGGGTTGATAGGGAGAATGATGAAGTTATTGAATGTAAATATCAAACGTATGGGTGCGGGACTGCGATAGCATCTACTTCTGCATTTTCTGAAATGATAACTAAAAATGGTGGGATGAAATTAGAAGAAGCGTTAAAAATTTCTCCTAAAGAAATTGCTGATTATATTGGTGGTATCCCCCCAAGAAAATTTCATTGTAGTGTTTTGGCACATAAGGCTTTTCGAGAAGCTGTTAATGATTATTTTAAGAAAACCGGACAAAATGATAGGGTGAAAGGAGAAAAAGTTGAAGTAGTTGACAAAGTTTTAAAAATAACCAACCGAGATATTGAACATGCAGTCTTGGAAGGGGTATTTACTTTTGAAGATGTTCAAAAAAAGACTAAAGTTGGGGTGCATGATAAAAAATGTATTCCAAGAGTTAAAGAACTAATTGAAATGTATAAGAAAAAGTTTTTTGATGAATAAATAATTATAATGAGGTAAATGAAAATGGGAGAACATTGTTGTGGTTGTAATGCTGAAGAAGGAAAAACAGGAACTAAAGAAGATTGTAATCATTTGATTAACAAAGATATGAGAATCTCTGAAGTTCTTTCTAAGTGCCCTTCTGCTGCTGAAATTTTAATGAATGAAGGAGTGCACTGTGTAGGTTGTCATGCTGCTCAATGGGAAAGTTTAGAAGATGGTTTGAAAAGTCATGGTAAGTCTGATGAAGAAATTAAACAAATCATTGATAAAATTAACAAATTAGTTGAAGAAGAAAGTAACCAAAAAATGTTTGGAAATGAAGAGTCTATCTTAATCACTGAACGAGCTTTAAATGAATTAAAAAATAAAGTTGATGATGGTAAATTTTTGCGTGTTGAAGTAACTATGTCTGGATGTTCAGGATTCCAGTTCAGTTTATCTATTACTGATCAGAAAGATGTTAATGACGAATTGTTTCAAATTGAATGTTTGAAAATAATTGTGGGAAAAGAAGTTTTAGGGTTTGTATCGGGAACTAAACTAGATTTCAGTCCAGAAAAAGACGCATTTAAATTTATTGCACCAACACCAACTGGTGGTTGTTGTGGTGGTTGTTAATTTTTACTTTTTTTACTTTTTTATATCTTATGCTTTCCAAATTATATCAAAGAAATCACAATACTTTTTTGCAATCTCTTTGTGATCAACATAGATAGAGATTATTATGTCTGAGAAATAAATAGTTACTACTAAATTCTTTGTAATTACAAAATATGCTGGAGATATTGAAGAAGATTTTTTTGTATAAGTTAATTTGTTTTTCTTACTTTTTTTCCACCAATTTTCTTCCCAAGAAGAAGAGTCTAAATCAGTAATTATTTTACATTTGTTTTTTAGCTTAATTCTTTTTTGTTGCCATTCTTTAAGATAACCTCCTGCCTGATTACCTATTTTCTTAGGAGATCCTAAAATTAAAATTTCTTCTCCTTTTTCAATATTATCTAAAACAAATTCTAACACTGTTTTCATCCCATTAATTCCTTCATAAGAATTTAATACACTTGTTGGTTTTGAAATATTTTGTCTAACTTTTAATTTTTTAATCATTTGCATGATCTGTTTTTTATTTTTAGCTAACTCTTGTTCTTCTTTGGTGATTAGATTTTTTAACTGTTTAGGATTGGCAGCAGAAAAATATTGTCTTCCATTCTTATTAATAGAACTTACTAACCCTTTGTTAGATAATCTCTTTAAAATATCATAAATTTTTGAATGAGAAACACTAGAAAATTTTAAGATATTACCTACTGAAGTTTCACCTAATTCTATTAATGCTTGATATACTTTTGATTCTCCTGATGTGAGTAATGGTATCTCCATTCTAAGTTATTTTTATTTTATTTTATTTAAAATTTTCCCTTACTGGTGGGGGGATAATCATTAAGAGTGATTTAGCTTTTTATTTTTGTGTTTTGAGGTTGGAGGACAAAAATGGTAAAAAATGGGTCGAAAATTGAAATAATAGGCCCCTTAGCGGAAAAAACTTTAGAGTTATTATTAGAAGAATATAATCTTGATTATATCTATTGTACTAATAAAAGAAGATCTAATAAAACAATTTTTACGAGGGTATATCAAGCAGAAAGGTTTTACCTAGAATACACTGAAGCTTATATTGAAAATAAAAAAGTTGAATTGAATGGTGGTTACTTTTCAATGATGTATGGTGATCACAAATATATCAATACAGAAATTCCAGGTACATTGAGAATAAGTTCTTCTAATAAAAATCTCATTAATATACTTGATTATTTAGTTAAAAAATTGGGTGGAGAAAATGAATGAAATTACATCTCTGAAGGATAGAACTAGGGCATTTAGCAAGGAACGTGACTGGGAACAATATCATAATCCCAAGGATTTAGCAATAGCTTTAGTTCTCGAAGCAACTGAAGTACTTGAGCCATTCCGGTTCAAAACTGAATTTAATAAAGAAGAGTTAGCTAAAGAACTAGCAGACGTCCTTAACATCCTACTTCGTTTATCTGATGTGTTAGATATTGACATTATGCATTGGTTTGAAGAAAAAATGAAAGAAAACGAGAAAAAATATCCTGTTGAGAAATCTTATGGTTTGAATTTGAAATATTCTGAGTTCGAAGATTGAACTATTTTTTTTTAACTTTTTTTCCCATACATAACAAACTTTAAATAATTAAGCATTTTACTTTTATATATGAAAATTAAACTATATTCTAAAAATTTTAAGAAATTAAGGGCAGACTTACTAATTGTTCCACTGTTTGAGACTGAAAATAACCGAGAAATCATCTCTTTGTTAGGAAAAGATTTTGTTAACAAATATAAACAATCATCTAAAAATAAAATTTTCAAAGCAAAATTTGGTGAATGTTATGTTCTTAATGGTGTTAAAGAGATTTATGCTAAACAAGTTTTAATGTTGGGGTTAGGTAAAAAAGAAAAGTTTGATTTAGAATTATTACGAAGAATTAGTTCGGTCGCATATTCTAAAACCAAATCATTGAAATTAAAAAGTTACATATCTTTACTTAGTTTAGTTTCAGATGTGAAGTTAACTGGTTGTTGCGCTAATAGTAAAAATTGTGGTGTTACTGAAATGGATAAAGTGTTTGCAATAACTGAATCAACTTTATTGTCTGATTATAAATTTGATCAACTTAAAACTAAGAAAAATAGTAATGGTTGTAAAATTGAAGAATTATTAATTTATGTTAAATCTGAAAATAAAGAAATTGAAAGTGCAGTAAAGAATGCGGTGATTGTAGCAGAAGGTACCAATTATTGTCGTGATTTAGTTAATTTACCTCCGAATATTTTAGGTCCAAGTTATTTTTCTAAAGAAGCTTTGAGGTTAAAATCTTCTAAAGTTAAGGTAAGGGTTTTAGGTGATAAAGAATTAGTTAAAGGTAAATTTGGTGGGATTTTAGCGGTAAGTAGTGGTAGTGCTAAAGGTGCTAGGTTAATTGTTATTGATTATAATCCGGCTGGTGCAAAAGAATCAATCGCACTTGTTGGTAAAGGTATTACTTTTGATGCGGGTGGTTTAAACTTAAAACCTAGCAGTTACATTAGTACTATGAAAAGTGATATGTCTGGTGCAGCAGCAGTTATTTCAACTTTGAAAATAGTTTCTAAATTAGGTTTAAAGAAAAGAGTTATTGGTGTTATTCCTACTTGTGAAAATATGACTGGATCCAAAGCGTACCGGCCAGATGATATTTTGAAAATGTATAACGGTAAAACTGTGGAAATCGGTAACACTGATGCGGAAGGTAGGTTGATTTTAGCGGATGCTTTAGCTTTTGTTGAGAAAAATTATAAACCTGAAAAAATTGTGGATTTAGCAACACTTACTGGTGCTTGTGTAGTAGCATTAGGTCATTACGCTTCTGGGATTTTGAGTAGAGATGATGATCTTGTTAAGGAATTAACTTGCGCTGCAAACAAAACTGGCGATAGAGTATGGCGGTTACCTATGTGGGATGATTATATGGGTATTGTTGATGGGGATATTTCTGATATCAGGAATATTGGTCGAGAACGTGCAGCAGGTACAGTTGAAGGGGCAGTGTTCTTAAGTCATTTCGTAAAGAAAACTCCTTGGGCACATTTGGATATTGCGGGAACTGCTTTCTTGAAAGAGTCCAAATATTACTTGCCTAAATATGGAACTGGAGCTGGTGTTAGGTTACTTGTGGAATGGTTGAGTTAATTTTTCCCCCTGCAATTAAAAACATTAAAGACATTTTTTTACTAATTGTCTTAAATTTTTAACATATCTTTCTGGGTTATTTTCAACTTTTTTAACTAAATCTTTATGGTACAGTTCTGCATAACCTTCTGGGTGGCGAGTGATTTCCATTTTGTGTTTGTATATCTCTTTCATTCGTAATTCTAGTGCCAATGCTTCCAGTGTGGATGGGTTTTTAATATCATTAATTCGAAGTTTACTTTCTAAAAATGTTCCTGGCATTTCATCTATTTGACATCCAGGGCCTCCACCTTCCCAATACCAAGTACATGTTTCCAACTGTAAATCATAACGGCTTACATTAAATTTAGTGTTGTAATTTTCCATTATTTTACCTCCTTTGTTCAAGTACAAGTTATATGTATAGTTTTAGAATGAATATTACTTTGTTGACAAAAATTACTTTATAGTTGGAATTATTTATTTTTCCTTTTCTAAACACTAACCTTTAAAAACCCTAACAATTTACTATTAATTGATGTTAAGCACGAAAGAAGTTAAGGAAATAAGGGAAGCATTACAAAGTTTCAAAAGCCCATTATTCATATATGATGATGATCCAGATGGTTTATGTTCATTCTTATTATTATACGATTATGTTAAAGAAGGAAGAGGTGTTATTCTAAAAACTTCTTCTAGTGTTGATGCAAATTTCATTAAATTGATCCATTTGTACCAATTTGATTCTGTGTTTATTCTTGATACACCTATTGTTGAACAAGATTTCATTGACCAAATTAAAGTTCCTGTATATTGGGTAGACCATCATGAAGTTCTGAAACGTAACAATGTAAAATATTACAATCCGCGTAAAAATGATCCTGAAGCTTACATTCCAACTACCAGAATGGCTTACCAAGTTAATCCTAACCCTGATAAGTTATGGTTGGCCATGTTAGGTTGTTTATCTGACTATATGATCCCTGATTTTAAAAATGAATTTCTGAAAAGATATCCTGACTTAATGGATAAAAAATCTGAAATTGGTGATGCTTTGTTCAAAGATCAAATTGGTGAATTAGAAAGGGTGTTCAGATTTTTATTAAAAGGTAAAAGTAGTGAAGTTAGAAAATGTATTAATATTTTAACTCGAATAAAAACACCTTACGAAATACTTAACCAAGAAACTTCAAAGGGGAAATATTTATGGAAACGTTTCCAGAAAATTGATGTTGAATATCAAAAAATGTATCAATTTGCTCAAAGCAAAAAAACTAGAAGTAAACTTTTACTTTACGAATATAATGATAATAAATGGTCTTTTACTGCATATCTGTCAAATGAACTATCAACAAAAAATCCTAAAAAAGTAGTTATCATTGCTAGGAAAAGTAATGGTTCAATGAAAGTAAGTTTACGTGCCAAATTTAACATCAGAGATGCACTGAAAAGAACTTTAGAAAAAGTTGAAGGTAAAGGTGGTGGCCATCCTAATGCTTGTGGGGCTGTAATTGAAGAGCATGATTGGGAACATTTCTTAAATTACTTTAAACAAGAGATTGACAAAGATTATCCTTGCAAAAAGAAAGTCGTTAAGAAAAAAGTTGTTAAAGTTAAGAAAGATCATACTAAACAATCTAAACCTAAAAGTGTGGGGAAATCTGTTAAGAATAAAACTAATCCTGAAAAATCATCTAAACATTCAAAGAAAAAAGTTAAGAAAGAGGTCAAGAAATAATGCTAAGAATTCTTGTTCCGGTAATTGGATTCTTTTTTGGATTTTTAGTTTCAATGATTGCTTTGGAAGAAGTTGATGATTTTAAAAAATATTTTTCTTTGTTAAGAAAATTTTCTTTAATATTTTTATTATTTTTATTACCTTATTTATTTTTTATCCACAAAGAATATTATTTAATGTTAATCTTCTTAATAATCACATCTTTTATAGTATATTTTGATTTTCGTAAACATTATGTTTCAAGTTGGTATTTACACTTATTATTGATTGTCCCAGCATATTTTTTGTTGAGGTATGTTGAACCACATATTATTTACTTCCAAATATTTTCTATATTATTGTTATTTTACATGTTTTCTTTAGGTTTCTTATCTCATTTAGAACTGTTCGGTATCGGGAAAGAAGTTGAAAGTAAGTAAACAAATATTTTTAAAAATTATCTTTCTAGCAATAAATCTTTAAAGTATCTTTAGTTTGAATAATTCATGAAGAAATTACTATCAATTTTAATTGTGTTTACAATGTTTACAATCATTCCTTTAGTCAATGCTATGGATTATGGTGTTGTTGAAGTTGACAGTTCTTGGAAATGGGTTGAATTTGAAGAAGAATTTAGTCGTATTCCTCTAGTATTTACTCAAACTAATTCTTACAATGAAGCAGATTTAACGTTTACTAAACTTAGAAATATTAATACTACCGGGTTCGAAGTTAAGTTTGATGAAGATTTTGGTACTGATTTAATCCATAATGTTGAAAATTTAGGTTGGGTGGCTATGGAGTTTAGAGAATTTGGAGAAAATGGGCTTTCTAATTTAAGACAACCATTTCCTGTCGCAACTAGGACAATGCCTTTAAGAACAAGTTTTAGTAATCCTCCTTACTTTTTGGCTGAAGTTCAATCTAACAATAATTTTCAACCAGTTCAGATTGATATCTCATCTTTAACAAGTACTTCATTTGATCTTAGGATGGAAGAAGCAACAGGTTTTGATGGGAGACATCCTAACGAAATGATAGCTTATGTTGCTTTTGATGATAACGATAATTTATCTTATACTGAATTTGGTAAAATTGATGTTGATAATAATTGGGAGACTGTAACTTTTGACGAAACATTCTTAGAAATTCCAACCATTATTGCTGACATTAACACTGAAAATGAATCTGATATGGTGACAATTTTGATAACTAATGTTACTGAAACAAGTTTTGAAATTAGTTTAAGTGAATTTAATGGTTTTGATGGTGTTCATACTACTGAAGAAATAACTTACTTAGCTTTAGGTGAAAAAGCTAAAAATATTGTTGTAGTTTCAACTTCCAGTTCTGGAGTTAGTTACATTGTTTCAGCGTTAGACGATGCAGGCCATATTGTTGAAGAAATGGACGCTTTAGATATAACTTCTAGTTTAACTGATGATTATGATTTAATAATTTATCCTGGTGGGAGTGATTCTTATTATGATTTACTTGCGGATGCTTCAATAGGGGCAACTATCCAAAATTTTGTTGATAATGGTGGAGGATACATTGGAATCTGTGGTGGGACTTTGATTGCAGGAAATAACTTTTATTATGATGGGGTGAACGTTCCTTATCCTAGTATGATGGGTTTATTAGATGTAAATGTATATGAGTATAGTGATTGGGTAAGTTATTATGTTGGTTCTGCTGTAAGTTTAGGTCATGAAGTAGAAATGGAACATGAAATTTTTAATGATTATACAGTAAGTGATATTGTAGATATTACTTATGCAGGTGGTCCGATATTTACTACTTCTACTGAAGATATTCTTCTAAGTTTTAACGATGATTTAGATTCAAGCTTAACGAATTACGCCATATCTGGTGAGGCAGCAGTAGTTGCTGGTCAATATGGTGATGGTAAGGTTGTGCTAAGTTCGCCACATCCAGAATACAGTTCAGAAGAAATCTTATTAGCTTATGTTGAGTGGGTAAGTAGTTAAAGTAAAAGTAATTATTTTAATTGTTTTTTATTATCTTTCTTCTCCAAAAACTTTATAACTCTCTCTCCAATACTTTTTCTTAATCAAGATGGAAGATAAAGGTAAAAAACGTAAAGGTCTAGAAGCAGCTATCAAAGATAAAGTAATTCCTCTTATTGGCCAAAGTATGGAAAAACATTGGGGTCTAAAAATTCCCAAAATTGAAGAAGATATTAGTGACCGGTTAAGTCAATCAAGTTTAGATTCTTTCATTCATTTCAGTCTTCCTTTTGAAGATGCTAAGAAAAAGTTTAAAGCAGATTTTCTAAGAAGGGAACTTATTAAATATCGAGGTAACATAAGTTTACTTGCCAAATTTTTGGGAATTAACAGAAGATCTATTCATCGGGCAATTAAAGAGTTAGGAATTCATGTAGACCGTTTAGAAATGAAAAGTTATAGTTTAAGGGATGAACATGAAAAGTACGTAGATAATATTATTCGATCTAGTTTTGACCAATATAAAGGCCTTATTAATGAAGAAAAAATTGAAAAAATTTACCAAGACATTCCTAAATTAAGTAAAAATATAGCTTTTTCTATTCCTGATCAAGAAATGACTTGGAAAGAAGCTGAAATTGCTTTTGAGAAAGAATATTTTCAATATCATTTAAAAAATAAAAAAGAATCTACTAAAGAATTAGCAGGTAGAATTTGTTTAAGACCAGAAACAGTATGTCGAAAATTGAAAAAGTTAGGTTTAAATAAGTAAATTAAATTTTGATTCTTAGTATTTCAAGTTATTAATTCACCGACTATCAAGCAAAAGCTTTATAAATAATCTATCAGAATTGAACATTATCATTAATATTATATTAAAATGATATTTAGGAGGGCAAAAACATGTTCTACAGAGTTCGTGTAAAAGATTTCATAAGAGTACCACCAAAGATGTTTGACAAGGGTAAAACTGAAGCTATTTTAGCTAATGTTAAATCTACCTATGAAAATTTTGTTTCAAAGAAATTAGGTTTTGTGGTTACTGTGTTAGATATTTATAATGTTGAAGAAGGTGTAATCATCCCAGGTGATGGTGCAGCTTATTATGGTACAGAATTTGACTTATTATTATTTAGGCCAGAAATGAACGAATTAGTATTTGGTAATGTTAGAGATATTACTGATTTTGGTGCATTTTTAGATCTTGGTGGGTCTGAAGGTATGGCACACATTTCTCAAAGTATGGACGATTATGTGTCTTTTAGTAAAGATAAAGTTTTACAAGGTAAAAAAACTCATCACACTTTAAAAGTGGGTGACAATTGTAGAGCAAGAATTATCGCTGTAAGTTTTAAAGACTTAAAAAATCCAAAAATTGGCCTTAGTATGAGGCAAGAAGGTCTTGGCAAATTGGAATGGTTAGATGAAGAAAAAAAGAAAGGGGTTGCTAAAGAATGAGTAAGAAAAAAGCATGTAAAAAATGTAAATTATTTGTCGAAGGTGACAAATGTCCCTCATGTGGATCTGAATCTTTTTCAACCAGTTGGCAAGGAAGATTATTCGTTAAAGACGTTAACAATTCTTTAATTGCAAAAGAAGTTGATATTAAAGTTAAAGGAGAATATGCAATTAAAGTTAAATAATTGCAATTAAATTTAGAAGGTGAATCATAATGCAAGTAACTATCAATAAAAAAGAAATGAACAATTTAATGCAAAGAACTTGGTTACAAGGTGAATTAGAGTTTGATAAAAAAACTCCAAGTAACAAAGAATTACAAGGTGCATTAGCTAAAGAGATGAAAGTTGAAGATTCTCTTTTGGTAATTAAGAAAATTGACACTTTATTTTCTCAAAGAAAAGCTGTTTTTGAAGCTGTAGCTTACAAAAACAAAGAGTCTAAAGATAAATATGAAGTTATGACTAAACATTTGAGAAAGAAAGCTGAAGAAGAAGCTAAAAAATTAGCTGAAAAGAAAGCTTCTGAAGCAGAAGCAAAGAAGGCAGCGAAAGAAGCTAAAAAAGCTGAAGAGGTTGCTAAAGTAGAACCTGTCGCTGAACCTGAAGCTACTGAAGAAAAGAAAGAATAAATCTAAATTATTGGTGAATAAAATATGGCAAAAAAAGGCGGAAAAGGAGCATCAAAAGGTAAAGATAAAAAATCAGCAGCTGCTGATAAGAAAAAAGGTACTAGAAAACTTTACCAATTATACGATATTAGTGGTGATAAAATTGTTCGAAAGAATCAGTACTCACCAAAATCTCCTGGAGATTTCTTAGCTAATCATAAAGAAAGAAAAACTTGTGGGAAGACAGGTTATACTGAATTTAGTAGCAAGAAAAAGGAAGAAGTAGTTCAGGAAGAAAAGAAAGAAGAGTAATCTTTTTCATTTATTTTTAATTTTTAAATAATTGATTGTTGTGTTTTGGTTCTGGGTGTTTTTATTAATTATTTATGGGGTATAATAAAAATGGTAACTTGGGAAAAAGGATTTAAACTAAAAAGTGTTGTGCAAATAGGTGATATCGTTGATGGTGAGTTCAAATCAAAATATGACTCACCTAATTCTAATGGATTATTATGTTGGAAACCTGGTGATGAAATAGATTTAACTCAGCCTGTTGCAGGGTTAAGAATTAATAAACAATATCGTGATGATATTTATGTTGTACATGGTCTTGTAGATGACACTTTTGATTCAGGAAAATTATTTTACCAGATAATTAAGCAGGAGATATAATTATTTATATTTTACTTAAAATCTCTTTTATCTCCAAAATCTTTTTATTATATTAACTTATGTCTTAGATTAATATGTCTCAAAATAACTTAACTTTGTCAGAACTGAAACAACAATATTCTAATTGTAATCTTTGTCAAGAATTATGTGATAACAGAATTCAAGTGGTGTTTGGTTCTGGAAAAGAAAATTCTACAGTTATATTCATTGGTGAAGCTTCTGGTGCTTCTGAAGATAAACAGGGCATCCCCTTCTGTGGCGCTTCTGGTAAAGTCTTGCAAGATCTTTTAGCAACAATCGGGTTAACTAGAGGTGATGTGTTCATAACTAACACTGTTATTTGTAGACCACCAAATAATCGTAATCCAAAAAAAGAAGAGATTGAAAATTGTCGTGACAGGTTAGATAAAACTATTCAAATTATTCAACCAAAAGTTATTGTTACTGTTGGAAATTTTGCAACTCAAAGAATTACTGGTAAAATCGGTATAACTAAATTAAGAGGAAACATTTTAGAAGTCACATTTAACAGTCAAATTTACAAAGTAGTTCCGGTAGTTCATCCTGCAAGTTTACTTTACAATGGCAGGAATTCAGTAATTTTTGACCAGATGAAAAAAGATTTTCAAACAATTAAGAAAGTAATTGAAGAAAGTATTATATAACTTTAAAATATACTTTCTGGTAATGAAAAAGGGGATTAAGGTTTTATTATTGTCTGATACTTGGGCAACTTTAGGGTTAGGTATGATCGGTCCAATTTATGCTATTTTTGTTGAAAATATTGGTGGTGATATTCTTGATGCTAGTTGGGCATATTTTGCATTCTTAATCTCTTCTGGAATTGTTATGTATTTGATCAGTCATTGGGAAGATCGAGTTAAACATAAAGAAAGGTTAATCACATTAGGTTATTGTCTTGCTTCTCTAGGGGCATTATCTTATTATTTTGTTGACAGTCAATTAACACTTGTAATGACCCAAATCATTTTAGGATTATCTGAAGCAGTGTTAGTTCCTGCTTATGATGCATTATATTCAAAATATTTGACTAAACATAATGTTGCCTCAGAATGGGGTAATTGGGAATCAATGAGATATATTGTAACTGCAGGATCTGTGTTAATTGGGGGATATTTAGCTTACCATTTCGGATTTAAATTTTTGTTTTTGGTAATGTTTGGAATATCTTTACTTAGTGTTTTTTCTTCATTATACTTGTATAAGGGTAAGAAGTTTTTGAGTAAAGTCTAGTTTATCTTATTTACTTGTGAAATAAATCTAAAAATATATAAAACATCTTCTATTCTTAACTTAACATGAAACCTGTTAAAAAAATCACTAAAGCAAGAGACATAAAAAAAGCTTATTTAGAATTTTTCAAATCAAAGAATCATAAAATAATTGATTCTGCATCATTAATACCTGAGAATGATCCAACTGTATTATTCACAACTGCAGGAATGCACCCTTTAGTGCCTTTCCTTGTTGGTCAACAACATCCTTTAGGTAAAAGGGTTGCTAATGTTCAGAAATGTTTACGTACAGGTGATATTGATGAAGTGGGTGATACTACTCATCATACTTTTTTTGAGATGATGGGGAATTGGAGTTTTGGAGACTATTTCAAAAAAGAAGCTATTGAAATGAGTTTTGAATTCTTAACAAAAGTATTAGGTATTCCTATATCACATTTTGCAGTAACTTGTTTCAAAGGTGATAATGATGCTCCTTGCGATGAAGAGTCAGCAAAAGTATGGCTTGGTTTAGGTGTTCCTGAAGAACGTATTGCTTATTTGGATAAAAAAGATAATTGGTGGGGCCCTGCCGGAGAAACTGGCCCATGTGGTCCGGATACAGAAATGTTTGTTTGGGTAGGTAAAGAAGATCCCCCAAAGATTTACGATTTTGAAAATGGTATGTGGGTAGAAATTTGGAACGACGTTTTCATGGCTTATGATAAAACTAAAGAGGGTAAATATTTACCATTGAAACAGAAAAATGTTGATACTGGTCTTGGTTTAGAACGTGTAACTTCTATCTTGCAAGGTTTTGATGATAATTATCGTACAGAACTGTTCTGGCCAATAATTGAAAATATTGAAAAATTAACTAAGAAAAAGTACGGTCAAAAAAATGATCAACATTATATTAACAAAGGTGAACAATGTTGGGTTGATGTTAGGAAAAAAATGAGGGTTATCGCTGATCATTTACGTGCAACAGTGTTTATTCTTGGTGATGAGCGTGCAATAACCCCTTCCAATGTAGACCAAGGTTATATCTTAAGAAGATTTATTAGAAGAACTATCAGGAATATTAGGGTTCTTGGCGTTATTATTGAAAAAGTTGATCTGTTACCTTTCATTAAACAGATTATTGAAATGTATCAAGAAGATTATCCTTTGTTGGGTGATAAAAAAGATTTTATTATTAATGAAGTAAGTAAAGAACAAACAAAATTTATTCGAACTTTAGAAAAGGGTTTGAACAAATTTGAAAATATTGCTTCTGGCAAAGAATCTAATCATGAAAAGATTAGTGGGCAAGATGCATTTTTATTATTTCAAAGTTTTGGGTTTCCAATAGAAATGACTATTGAACTTGCGAATGAAAGAAAAATTGAAGTTGATGTTAAATCTTTTAATGAAGAATATGAAAAACATCAAGAACTTTCTCGAAAAGGTGCAGAAAAAAAATTCAAAGGTGGACTTAGTGATGCTAGTGAAGAAACAACTAAACTTCATACTGCAACTCACTTGTTAGGCGAAGCATTGAACAATGTTTTGAAAGAAGATATCAAACAAAGAGGAAGTAACATTACTCCAGAAAGGTTAAGGTTTGATTTTAATTTTGACAGGAAATTAACGTCTGAAGAACTTAAAGCTGTGGAAGAAGAAGTTAACAAAGTGATTGAAGCTGAGATGGAAATTGTTAGGGCAGAAATGCATTTAAAAGAAGCACTTGATTTAGGTGCATGTGGTGAGTTTGGTGCAAAATATCCTGAAATAGTTTCAGTTTATACTATAGGGAAAAATGTTAAAAAAGGTCTTGACATTTATTCTAAAGAAATATGTATGGGTCCTCATGTGAATAATACTAAAGAACTTGTTAAATTTAAGATTAAGAAAGAACAGTCTAGTTCTTCTGGGGTAAGAAGGATCAAAGCTGTGTTGGTTAAGGAATAATAATCTAAGAAGAATAGTCAATGGTATAATAAAATGAAAGCATCAAGAAAATATTTAGATCATACTGCGGACATATTACTCCAAGCAGAAGCTCCAACTTTGTCAGAATTGTTTGAACAATGTGCTTTAGCTGTAGAAGAATCACAAGTTAATCTTAATTCTGTTGAATGTGTAGAAACAAAAAAGATTACTGGCGAGAATAAAAAAATAGATTTGTTACTGTTTGATTTTCTTGACGATTTATTATTCTATAAAGATTCTGAACTGTTAATTTTCAAAAAGTTTGATATTAAAATTAAATTGAATGAAGGGAAATATCTCCTAGATTGTTTAGCGTATGGTGATAAAATTGATTATTCTAAACATGAAACTGATGCTGAGATTAAAGCAATTACATTACATCTATTTGAAGTAAAAAAAGTAGAAAGTGGTTGGTGGGCACAAGTATTGTTAGATATTTGATTAAATTTTATTGAAAAAATAATTTAAAAAATTAAACTAATAAATAAAAAATTAAGAACTAAAAAGTCCATTTTTCTTTTCATGCTTAAATGCATGTTCCATTATGTCTTTATTGTATTGTTTAGGGATTTTTCCTGTAGATGCATACTCAAACAAGGCGGTGTTAAAGATTGAATTTGCCAAACTAAAGATTATGCTTACGATTGCTAAATAAATTATTACAATCAGAACCATGATTCCCGCTAGTATAAACATTCCTGACATAAATGAACCTACAGTAATTAACAATAATGGAATCAATCCTGCAAGAAGAACTAATGTTTGAATTGTACCCAACCCTAAATATCTTACTAAACTTTCTCCCCATGTTTTCTTTAACACTTCTATTGACTTTTTGATTGCATCAATTGGTGTCAAATCATTGTAAACCATCGCAGGTACTACAAAAATTGTTACGATACTCCATGAAACACTAAGGATCCCTCTTAAAATATGTAATAATATCCCCCCAATACCCTTTGCTCTTCGAGCCATATTTTCTAATGCCATTAATAACAATCCAACAGTTGCAGTTAGAATACTCCACATAGCAATTAAATGAATTTTTGAAACCGCAAATTTAAAAGTTTCAATTGGTGTGGCATTTTCACCATTAAATCTTTTTTTAGCTGTATAAACTACGCAAGTATTGAAAAATGTTGCAATGAACGCTAACCCAAAATAAATTACAAACATTAAGAAATATTCCATGACACCAAATAATGGCGCTCCAGTATTTTCTAATAAAGAAATTATTACTGTCGGTATGGCTAAACTTAAAATTAATAGTAATGAGAAAAATCCTGCTAGAACTGGATAAATAATCAGTTCTTTATCTTCTTTCATAACGCTGAAAGTTAATTTTGTAATCTCCCAGCTACGTTTTAATGTATTTTCTATCATAATAATTCACCCAATTTATAATTTATTTTCATGTAACAATAGTTTTTATAAAATTTTCTTAAAAATCTAATATTTAATTAATTTACAATTTTAAACATAACCTACAACTTTTTTGATCATTTCTTCATAACTTGCTAAATCCATAGCACTATTAAACGAATAATAAAATATGTTTTTTAACCAATTGATCCATTCATTCTCATGAATATCATAAAAAATCCTTAAATTATTATCAATCTCGCCTTTCTTATATCTGCCGAGCCTGATTTCTTCTTTTAATCTTAACATTGTGTCATCAAAAATAAATCCTCTTAGTGGGTGACGTTGATGCCTAACTTCAATTAAATCAGTGTTATGTTTATGATCTAATGATTTCAATTTGTGAATATTACGAATACTGGCAGCATCTATTCGACACAAAACTTTTATTTTTATACCACGTTTAACCATTTTTTCTAAAACATCTAACATTAAAATTCCATTTTCTTTAACATTAATCCAAGATAAATTTCCAGAAAAAACATACAATGTTCTGTCACAATTTTTCAAATGTTTAATTAAATCTTGTTTTTGTGAAATGTCACTTTCTTGATATTCTTCAATGACCATCTCTTTTTTATCTGAATTAACTTGCATATAAAATTCCATTACATCAAAATCATCTTTGACTTTACCAACTAAATAATCATTAAATAATCTGTCTCTTAATTGGTCACCACTTTTTTTCATGGTACTTTTCAGATAAACAACTTTCAATGCACCATGACTACCTTTTCTAAACACTTTAATTTGTAATTCAGGGTTAGTTTCTTTCAATTCACCTAAATACTTGTCAGCTGTTTTCCAAGATTTTTCTATGCATTTTGCAACCTCCTGGATAGATTTAGGTTCAGTTGATACAAATTCAAGGATTTTTTTTGCAATTTCAATTTTCATATACTAGTTTATAATTAGTTTTTATTTATATTAATTTCTAGTTTTTCCAACTACTAAGAACAATTCTTCTAATTAACCTGTTGTAAAATGAAACTATAAGGTTATTACATCATAAGAGGTGATAAAGATGGTTGTACATATTAACCCTAAATTTAAGTATCCAAGGGAGGAGTTAGAAGAAAAAATATCAGTTAAGTTTAGCCATAAAGCTGATTTTGTTGTTCCTGCAAGGGATTTGAAAAATATTGAATCTATTAAATATATTGATCGGACAAATTTACTTAACATTATGAAAAATGTTACTTTAAGAAATTCTGATCATAAACCGTATCATAATGCTGAAATAGATGTTTATAGGATTTCTCCTTCTGGTATTATGATCGGTCAATCTTTTGTTTTAGAAGATAAAATATTAGATTTATGTCGATTTTCTGAGTTCGCAAAAAACTTTTCTATTAATGGTTTTTCTAAATTTCCACCTTTATTTTTATATGGTCAAAACAATGAAGGGGAACAAGCTTGTTCAATTTACATGCCACCTATAATTGAATTAAATTCCCACCATATCCTTTTGGATGGGATGCACCGAAGTTATCTTTGTAAAAGTGCAGATTCAACTTTAGTTTACCTTGTAGCAAGTAAAGTGGATTCCCCTTTACCGTTCAAACCAATGACTTGGAAACATGTTAATTTAGTTTCTGAAAGACCTCCAATAAATGATCGTTATATTGATTTAAATATGAAGTATTTCCGAGATTTAGGTTCAGTGGGTATTGATGGTTAGACTGAAGTAATTATGAAAAGGTGGAAAAATGATATATTTTAAAAATAATAGATTAAATATTATCTACAAAAAAAGTTTATCTTATTGTAAAAAATTTGGTTCACATTGTGTGGGTCACGATTATCGCCATACTACCAGGGTTTTAGATAATGCTTTATTTCTTATTAAGAGAATGAAATTACAAAATCAAATTAATTTTAAAGTGATAATTGCTTCATCTTTATTACATGATATATCTAGGTCGTATGGTTTTTGTGGTTTAGTCCATGGATTAAAGAGTTTTGAGATTATTAAATTATTTTTAAAACAAGAATTGAATTTTAATCTAGGGGAACTTGATTTAATCAAAAAAGTAATGACTAATCATTGTATTGAAGATGTGAATTTAAGAAAAACATTGGAAGAAAAAATAATTTATGATGCTGACAAACTTGATGGGTTTGGTGTAAGAGGATTATGGAGATTAAGTATTTACACTATCTTTGAAAGGGAAGAGGGTTTGAGGGGTATTTGGAACAGAATTGTGTACAAAATGCCTGAAAGAAGAAAAAATTTACATTTCAAGGTTTCAAAAATGAAATCACATTTTTTATTATTATTTTTCATTTAAATTAAAATAATTTCTTAATGTAGTTACTTTCTAACATGTATTCTCCAGTATATCATTTTTTAAGTATAAATATTTAAAATATACCTATTAAAATAATTTTAATTATGTTCTATGGAGCTGGTCTTGACCCTAAGGAAGAAATTTTACTTCGTTTATCTAGTGGTAAGTCTTTAGATGACATTAGAACAGAATTAAAAACTAGGGCACAAGAAAGTTTTATAGAAATGCAAATTAATAACACACGAGATTATTTAATTAAAGGACTTCTTTATATGGGTGTAAGGGAAGAAGATTTAGTTGATGAAGTTGAAGAGTGGGGTTTTATGGTTGATGATCATAGTGTGGAATATATTAAAAATATTGCAAGTTCAGTTCGGGAAGTTAAAAGTGCTATCGCTATTAATTTATTTACAAAAGAAGAACCTAACTTAGAAGAATTAACTGATCGTTTGACGAGAGTACAAAATGGTTTAGATCGGTCTGAACATTCTTATGGTAAAAATATGCAAAGATGGATTCAACAAGCAGGTGGTGTTGCTTGTGTTTATAATTTATTGAATTTAGGTAACAATGCTGATGATTTAATGAAAGGTTTAAGGTCAGTTTTTAAGCAAGAATATTGTGATGAATCATTAAAATTAGCTTTATCTTTGAGGGAACATCCCATCTTTGAAAAAAGACATTTTAGTTCTAACGCATGGAGAGATTTTATTGACCTTGATAGAAAAAATCTTCAAACTGGTTTAAAAATTCAATCCCTTTCCGATTTAGAAGAAAATTCTAACCCTAGCAATGTGTATAATTTTCCTAATAATGGTGTCACCTCTAGTAATGGTAAAGCTGCTATTGGTGCAGTTGGTGACGCAGATTTAGAAAGCATGGCAGAAAGTACTAGTTTAGGTGATTCCGATCCAGATACTGAATCTGAAATAAGGGCTGTTTGTGAAGAGGAAATTCCTAGTTCTGAATATTCTTCCATTGATACAGGTCAAAATGAAATTAATTATAATCTTCATGATCGTCCTGCTATCAATTTAGAAAGTGTTCTTGAGAGTGATAGAAGTAGAACATTCAATGTACCTCCTGAGAAAAAGAAAACAAGGTGGGACACATTTTTTGCTGGGGCTATTATTGCATTAACTGCATTTGGTGCAGGGAATGTGATTGGCAATTATATTGAAGAAAAAAATGAATCTACTGTGGGTGGTGGAATTCAAAAAGATATTGATCTTGGAAATAATGTTAAGAAATCAGAATTAGTATCTTCTAATCAAAGTCAAGAAATATCTTCAGAAATAATCAGTCCAAATTATGGTGTTAATCAGAATGAAACTTTCATTGTTGAGGGTGACAGATTAATTATTAATCCTGAACCAAATTATGGTTTAACAGTTTATGCTAATCTGTTAAGTGAACAAGGTTGGGAAAAATTAGCTGGTCTTTCACAAGAAGAAGTTAATACTACCTTAACCTCTTCAGTAAAAAATGTTAAGTCTTCAACTTATTCTGAACTTAAAACTTTATTTAGTATCTCTCAACAAATTGCAGAAATGAACCCCTCTAGTGTTTCAAATGTTAACTTTAATACTTACCAAGAAATTGCTTCTGGTTCTAATAATATTATTCTTCAAAATAAACCATTAATTGTAACAATTTCAAATTTAGATTATAATTCTAATCTTAATGTCTCTTTTGAAAATAACGGTGTTAAAACTGATGTGGGTGGGTTATATTCAAATAATATAAATTTAGAAATTAATGTTGGTGTTTTAGAATCTAACTCAGAAATTACAGATTCAGTAGATGAAGTTGATGTGAAAGAAGGATCTTTAACAAAAGAAGAAATAGTTAAAGAAAAAGTAACTAGTTCTTATCATGAAGATAAAGCTTTAGATAATGTTGTAACAAGAAATTTTGGAAGTTCAAGTTTAAATGATGATGATTCTATTGAAGGGTCTGTATTAATTGATGAATCCGAACGTGGAATTGAAAGAATTGTTGGTTCTGATGGGAGTTATGACATTAGGAATGAGTTAGAAACTTGTTTAGATGATTATTTAGAATTAAGTAGGTCTAGTCAAGGTTACCAAAATTCTAAAATGTTAGTACTCTCTGAACTAGTAGGTCGTTTATCTAAAGGTGAAAAAACTGACGATACTTGGGACCGGTTAAGTTATGAAGAAGCTCAAGAAATAGCAGTAGACCTTTACATTTATGGTGATGGCTATAGTGTAAGTTCTGGATTAAATCCAAGTACTTTTGTTTCTGTTAATAACATTGTAAATTTCCTTGATAATGTAACTGAAGGTGGGTTTAAGAAAAAAGAATTAAATCAAACTTTAACCGAAAAAGAAATTCAAAGAAGAAGTTTTAAAGAATCGAGAAAAGCATACAACGCTTGGCAAAGTTGGCAGAGAGATTTAAGAAAAGAAGAGGCTTACAATAGTTTAATGGAAAGTGGTAATTTGCCTAGTTTAGTTTCAGGTGATAAAAGTTATGCAGCAATGCAAAATATTGCTGATCAGTTTGATTGTACTGTTGATACAATTAAAAAGTATGTTAAAGAATATTCAACGGAAGTTCCTGAAAGAGATTTTAATAATTTAGTTTAGTAAATTTAATTCATTAAAAGAGGTGTTTTAATCAAGATGGTGAAAAAAGAGATTTATTCTGGTCCGGTGTATTGGGATGGGCAAAACAATTTATTATCATTACAAGGGATTGAAGGCGTAAGAAAAATATACTCTAGCCCTATGCACAGTGAAGGCTGTCAAGATTTTGTTTATGGTTTGGGTGGCATTAATCTTGTTTGTAAGACTGACAATTGTTTTGTTGGTAATAGGAGGAATTTAAACATTAATCTTTATGGTGAAGATTTAGATGAACTTTCTGAAGTCGAAAGGATATGTTTAGAAGTATTACCTGGGTTGTATTGTGTGAAAAAAGGGTGAATTTGGTATTTTTTATATATCCTCTAATTGCAAAAAGTTTTTATTGCTGTTTAAAAATTTAAAAATTATGGAACGTTCTCTTTTAAGTTATCAATCAAACGATTCTATTTTAGTTAGTAGTGTTGAAAATATTGTTGAAGAATATTTAGAAACTAAAGGTGAACTTGTGTTTGAACCAATTAATCCTGAATTTGAATTTGAAGCAAGAGTTTATACTATTGGTTATTGTGCTGTTGTTTTAACTTGTGGTCATGGGAGAATCAGTGAAGAAGGAGAAAATGTATATTGGTTTGATGTGAATTTGATTGGTCCAAATAATTATATGTTAGATTTAGAAAATAAGCTAAAACAACATTTACCTCACAATCTTAATTTTTTACCCTAAATTTAAACTAATATCAAAAAGATCTGTCCAAACCATTAATATTTTAAATGGAGAGATTATTCTTATTTGTAATAATATGAATAATTCAACTAATCAAGAAAATAAAAAACAACTCTACAACTTAAGTGAAGAAGTTCGTAGATGTACCTCTTGTTCTTTATGGAAAAAGAGAACTTTGCCCGTTTCAGGAGAATGTAATTGTGACAATAATGAAACAGCAAAAGTAATGTTAGTTTACTTTTCTCCCAATGAAGAAGATGATCGACAAGGTACTACTTTGAATGGGGTTGAAAAAAAGTATGTTAAAGAAATTTTAAAATCTCATAAATTCAAAGAACAAAATCTTTTCGTAACTCCTTTAATAAAATGTTATTCTAAAAATAAAAGTGAAATAAAAAGTAAAAATATTTCTACTTGTAAAAAGACATATTTACTTAATCAAATTGAATTAATCAACCCTGAACTAATTATTTTATGTGGGTCAAAAGTGATATCCTCTTTAATTGGTAAGAATTATCCTTTAAAAAAATATCAAAATAAAACCATTAGTAAGATTATTAACAAAAAGAGTAGATTTTTTTTCTTAACTTGCAATGTAACTAAATTAAACATTAAGTAAAGGTCTGCCGTTCTTGTAAGTTGTATGTAAAATTGAATCATTAATTACTTGTGATACTTCTGCATCAAAACCATTACCTGTAATAAATAATTCTCCTTTTGGTAATTCGCCCCTAGAATGATATATCTCATTAATGAAATATTGGCTTTGTTCTGTTAATGAATTGAAACCAGTTAATTTTTTTGGTACTGGTCCTCTTAACAATTTTGGATTTGGTGTTCCATAAGTTAACATTACAATTTTCTCTTGATCCTCTTGAAGGTTAACGCTATTTTCATTTAAATTTATATCTCCTGGAAAATAATTAATCAACGTTGGATTAAATTGGTAATTGTCAGATATCTCCTCAAATCTTTGATTCACTTCTGTTGGAATTTCAGTTTGCATCCTATTAACATTATCAATAGTTAAAGGAACATAATTTTTTCCTTCTGGTTCGACTGGTATCTCTTTTGTTTTAAAAACTCTTAATTGAGGTGCTACAAATCCACTTTTATCTAAATAACTTAAATTTAATTCTTGGTGTGAGCTACCATTATTGATCCAATCTAAAGTTTCTTGGTTATTTTTATTTGCATGATTGGCGTAAGCTGCTCCAAATCCTAATACCATTAATGACCCACCAACAATTACTGTTGCAACAGTTGCATTTGCTAATTTTGGTTTGTGTCTTTGACTTCTAAATGGTTCAAAAAAAGGGTCTACTCTATTGATGTTTTTGCCTTTTCCATTGTCTCCTTGAACAATTTTGGTTAATGCATTTAAGAATTCATCTTGTTCTTCGTGATTATTATCATTATTATTGTTGTTATGTTCATTTGTATTAGATGTAACATAATCTCTTTTCTTAATAATTTCAGCTTGAGAATTCCATTTTGAAGTGTAATCTTGAATTATATTTTCAATTGAGTTGATTTTTTTGTTTTGAAAATAGTTTGATACTCTTTGAAAAAATCCAGTTGATTTTTTCTCCCCAAATATTTTTCTCCAAACTGGGCTATTAATTCTTTCATTCAACTGTTCAGAATAAGTTTGGATAATTTCTTGTTCATGGATTGATTTATAACTAATTGATTCTAATTGTGATTTTAAATATTGGGTTGGGTTTTTAACTTTAGTCATTTCACTGAACCAGTTTTTCACATTAATTTTTGCACGGGCTTTTTCTCTTTGAATATATTCTGTTATCCTATCTGGTTTAGTTTTAGGTTGATTTTTATCATCATCATCATTATTATTATTATTATTATTATTATTATTATTCTCAAAATCTATCTCAACTATTTCTATGTCTGATTGTAAAGATTTAATGCTTTCACTAATTTTATACTCATGGTCCTCTGCTCTCAAAATGGTTGGTAACGGTACCTGTTCATCTATGAAAATAGGTTTTCCTGGGGTAAATAAGTTCAGCCCAATTTCTTTGTTTGATAATTCTGATTCATAATTAGAAATTTCATCAAAATTATTGTTGATGTGATCTGATATTTTTGAAAGCCTTGGTTTTACAATATTATTATGATTTTTTACTTTACGGTATCTTTTATCAAGTTTAGTTAATGTTTTATTGGTTAGTTCTTCAATGTCTTGTAGTAAAGATAAATAATTGTTAGTTTGCAAAAATCTTTCTGATTGGTCCTTTTTATCTTGATTTTCAATAGAAGAATTATAATCTCCAATAGAACCAATATAATTATCTATAGTAATATACTGGTTTAAGATTGATTCAACATTCTTAATTCTGTTTTCCCAAGACCAGTTTTTATCAAAATTAAGATCAAATGAAGAATATCTTCTTTTTAATTCTTTAACATTAAGTCCAGAATACAAATCCTTGATTAAATCTTTAACTTTCATTAAATCTGCAGGATTTTGTTTTTTATTACTAATCTCAGTATGTTTTGGGGTATTTTTCTCCCCAATTAATGATTCTAAATTATTATTACTTAAATTCCCCCTGATTGATCCTTCCATTTTAATTTTTAAATATTTAATTAAGCTTTATTTCTCTTTAAGTATCTGATATATCCTTATTATGATTTAGAGATTGTTTTATCTTGTTTCAATTATGCAGTTTATTTTATAAACTTTTCTTTAGTTATAACTTAAAAGTAGAAAATAAACTCAGTGTGCTTTAACTTGTGTTTTAGTAAAATGTAAATCACTTGAAATTTTATTTTAAGAAATTTATTTATTTTTTCAAAATACCATAGCCTATCAGTCTGAATCTATCTCCGACTCTTCGAGAGATAGTAACTCTTTCACCATACTCTGCCACAATCGGTTTTTTTAACATACAAAGGGTATTTTTCTTAGAAGGGTCAACAACAACACCAACAGTAACTGAAGCGTTAACGTTCAACATTAAAGGTTCGTTTTTAGCTAAAGGTTTTACTTCTAGGTCCTCTTTTGAACCAACAACTCTTTCGAGTAAATGTGTGTCTAATTTAATTTGATAATGTACTGGAGGTAATGTTCCTTCTTTACCTACTAAAGACCCAGTTAATGAATCTGATTTAACAACACAGGGATCTAATGTGGTAGATATTGCCATGCTTCCACCTGGGCCAATTTGTTCTACTGGGGAACCACCTGTAAAAATTTGAGTGATTTTAGCTGATAATGGTTTCCAAATTTTTCTATTTCTTTCTTCCACCATGTATCCTGGCAAAATTTCAATCTTGTCACCAATTTTGAATTCTCCTTGTTTAACAGTTCCACCTAAAACTCCACCTTTAAGAGATTTAATTTTAGTTCCTGGTTTATTGATATCAAATGATCTTGCAACTAGCATAATTGGGTGATCATTAATGTTCCTTTCTGGAATTTCAAAATATTCTTGCATGACTTTTACCAAAGTTCCAATGTTTGCATTAGCTCTTGCTGAAATTGGGATAATTGGTGCATCTGCAAACTCAGTTTTTGATAAAAATTCTTTAATTTGATTGTAATTCTTAATTGCTTTTTCTGTAGTTACTAAATCAATCTTGTTTTGTACAATGATCACTTTTTTAATTCCAGAAATTTGTAATGCCATTAAATGTTCTCTTGTTTGTGCTTGAGGACATTTTTCATTAGCCGCTACTAGTAAAATAGCACCATCAACAATGGATGCACCTGATAGCATAGTTGCCATTAAAGATTCGTGTCCAGGGGCATCAACTAAAGATAATTTTCTTTCAAATTTAGGTTTGCCATTACATTTTACACAAACTGGTTTAGTTGTATAAAAATCACATTTTTCACAATAGTAAACATTAACATCAGCATAACCTAATCTAATTGTAATGCCTTTTTTTAATTCTTCAGAATGTGTGTCTGTCCATTTACCAGATAATCTTTCAGTTAAAGTAGTTTTACCGTGATCTACATGACCAACTAATGCAATGTTAAGTTGAGGTTGAATTTCATCAATATTTTTTGAAACTTTTTCTGTGTCAGAATTAGTCTTAGAATTTTTAATTTTATCATCTTCTTTAATTTTAGAACTTTTTTTAGTTGTAGTTTTCTTTTTTACAACCTTTTTCTTAGCTATAATCTCTTCATTATCATTATCAATTTTCTTCTTGGCCATCTATTGCTTAAGAAAAGTAGTTTATTTATAAAGTTTTAGGGTGAAGTCTGTCCAAGTATTGCCATACACAAAGAAGTTCAATCTCTTTATTAAATTGGTTTCTGAAAAGTGTACTTTTCTTTTTATCATGTAGTTTAAAGTTGATATCCTTAAAATATTGTTCATCTTTCTGACCATCTGAAAAGATTTCTAGATATAATTTATCAATATCTCTTTCAAATGCTTTACTCTTTAAATTTTCAAACATTGTCCACATTAAGCTTTTACCAATACCTTCATTTCTGTAATCTTTTCTTACATTAAAATGAGCATGCATTGCCGCAGTTGGATTTTTTGGAATCTCTTTTGAAACTCTAAAAAATAACCAATCAATGAACTCTTTATTTTGAGGTGATTTTTGGTATTTTCCTGTAAGTTGGTTATATGATGCTCTAATTCCTGGACTTAATGAGTTTAAAATAAGAGCACTTTTTGGATTTTTATTCAAAGATGCCATTAAATAACCAACAACTTGGTTATCTACTTCAGCAATAAATGAATGTTCTGGTTCTTTTTCCAAATAATAATTAGTAAAAATATCTGCAAAAATTTCTCTATCTGAAAATATTGGGTCAATTGGATCACCTAGAAAACCAGTGTCAGCACAAATATTTCTTACTGCTTCTTGATCTTTTGGTTGATAAGACCTTATCATATAATCTAATGTCATAATGTTTTAAGAAAAGGGAGGTTTTATAAAATTTACTAATATGACTACTTTTAGATAGTTATATGTGCGCCCAAAAAAGTTAAATAATATTACAATATCTTTAAAATTAAAATGGAATCAAAATTCCTTCAACTAAAATCAGACACCATCCTTGCACCAATGGCAGGGGTTACTGACATTGCATTCAGATTACTTGCTAAAGAGTATGGTGCTGGATTAACTGTAACCGAAATGATTTCTGCAAATGCTTTGGCACGGGGTAACAATTCTACAATTAAAATGATAGATGTTGTTGATGAAGAAAAGCCAAGGGTGATACAACTTTTTGGACAAAACATTTCTAACTTAACTAAAGCTGCACAATATTGTGAAGATAAATGTGAAATTATTGATCTTAACTTTGGTTGTCCTGCATCAAAAATAATTAGGCAAGGTTCAGGGAGTGCATTGTTAGAAAGACCTCAACAAATAGGAAGAATTGTTAAAACATTGAGTTCAACTGTAAATGTCCCTATCACTTGTAAAATAAGGTTAGGAATAAGAAAAAGTAAAATTAATGCAATTGAAATTGCTAAAGTTTGTGAACAAAATGGTGCACAAATGATTGCTATTCATGCCAGAACACAAAAGCAAGGTTATACTGGTAAGGCGGACTGGGATTGGATTAAAGAAGTTAAACAAAATGTGTCAATTCCTGTTGCAGGTAATGGTGACGTGAGAACAGTTAAAGATTATATCAGGATGAAAGAAGAAACTGGTTGTGATTATGTTATGATTGGCAGAGGTGCAATGGGTAACCCTTATTTGTTTAAACAAATTAATGATTACGTTAATACTGGAAAATACGAAGAAAGAACTCCACAACAAAAGATTAAAGATTTTTTTAAATATTTAGGGTATGCAAAAAAACATAACATTAACCTTACTCATATCAAATTTCATGCTCAAGCTTTTACTAAAGGTATTCCTGGTAGTAGTAAGTTCAGAAACAAACTGATGCGAAGTAAAAAGTTGGAAGAAGTTTCTATGTTAATGAAAGAGTTTGAGAAACAGGTTAAGGAATAATGATTAACTTGTTATCTTTAATTTAAAAAATAAGTAAAATAAAAATAATTATAATAACTATTCTAATTTTGCTAGTTCTGTTTTATGGGGACTAAGTTCTTCCAGTGCTGATCTTACATCAATCTCATCATGTCTACCATATGTTCGATCAATTATATGTGTTGAATATTCAACATCAAGTGATTCTATTGGTTTTGGTAAACAACTTCCTTCTGTGTAAAACACTCTTGGATCATGAACTGCTGAAACTACCGCATAAGTAAACGCTTTTGACCAATCTTTACTATACCATGTACCTGAATCAAAACTTTCTACATGAAGGACACCTTCTTTTTTTGCTTCTTTCAAAAAAGATTCTGTTCCTGATTGAAAGTATTCTGAAGTACAAAATACTAACTTCAAATCATATTTTCTAACTAAATCCATGACTTTTGTACCAACTAGTTCTGTTTCTTTACCTTCTGACCTAGGTAAAAAAACATCACTAATTATAGCATCGTACCTTTTATCTTCAAGCATACTTTCCAATTCATCATAAGATCTAGCATAGGAGATCTCTACATGAAATCTTCCATAACTAGGATATTCCATGCTTTCTTTTTGGTGTCTAATTAACTTTTCCATACTTCCAATATGTTTTTCATCTCCTTCAACTACTAATATTTCCAATTTTTTATCTTCTTTCATTTTTTTATTTCCCCTTTTTTGAACTTTCGTTCTTTTTGTTGTTATGTGTTAGTAATAACATTCAAAAATATAAACTATTGTCGCACTAAATCAGTACGAAAAAGAAAGATTTAAAAATTCAAGAGATATTATTCAGTTATGAACACCTCAATTTTAAAAGAAATTGGATTAACTGAAAATGAAATTAAGATCTATTTATACCTATTAAAATCTGAAGAAAAAACAGCTTATGAGATAGGAAAGGATACAGACATTTACCGAGTACATGTTTATGATAAGTTAGAGCAATTGATGAATAAAGGATTAGTAAGTCATGTGTACAAAGGATCAAAAAAATATTTCAAAGCAGATTCTCCATCAAAATTAAAAGAATTTTTAGAGGACAAAAAAAGAGAAATTGAAAATAAATCCGAAATTATTGAACAGATATTACCTGAACTTGAAGCGATGACTTTTATTCCAAAAGAAGATACAATTGTAGAAGTGTTTAAAGGTAAAGAAGGTTTAAAATATTTTCTTAAAGACATTATTAAAATCAAAAAAGAAGTACTAATCTCAGGAATTAATGATTCTAAATATGAAGAATTAATACCTATTTTCATGAAACAATATTTTAGAGACATAAGAAGGTATAAAATCAAAGAAAGAGTAATTACATTGAATAAAAAAGACGTTTTCTTATTTTCTAAAGAAATTTCTCCTACTACAGAATATCGTTTTTTAGAAGAAAAACAATTTAATCCAACTAATACTTTTATCTATGGTGACCGAGTTGTAATAGTTTCTTGGGGTACACCAGTTACTGCAATTATGATTAAGAATAATGAAATTGCTAAGACTTATCAAGGACATTTTGAACAATTATGGAAAATCTCTAAATGTTGAATGGCTAATAGGAGTCTTGATTAATAAGTTAGGTTTTAAGTATCTATTATAAAACTAACTCATGCCATTTTAAATTGTTATCTGTTACAAATTGATATGCTTTGTTAGGAACTAAATGTTGACTTCTGTGACTGTCAGTGCCAGCAACAAATTTAACTTCATACTTTTTAAGAGCATCTATTAATGGTTGAGAAAAATGTTCAAAATAATCTCTGCCTTTCCTTGAATTTCTTTTATAATTCATAGTACATTTTTCTGAATCAGAAAGTTCAACGAAAATATCATAATTAGAAAGTATGTGGGCAATTTTATCTTCATCTCTACTGTAATTCCAATCTAAATCATTGTGTGCTAATCCAACTGGTATTTTTAATTTATGTCTGATTGCAATTAAGTCTGAAATTTTTCTTCCATAAATTTCTCCCCATCTTTCTTCTAATGTGTCAATATATTCAAATAAAAGGTAATCAAATTGGTTTAATTTTTCAAATGGTAATTTAAACGGATCAGTCCCATACCTTTTTGATAAATCAATCTCTAACCCAATCAGAACTCCCAAATCTTTTAATTTTAAATATTCGTTAAAATCAGTTACGCATTGACATTTTTTTGTAAAAGCATGGTCGGTTAATCCTATTAATTCAACTTTCTGTTTTTTTAATTTTTGAATTAAATCTTCTGGACTATGTGTTCCATCAGAATAAGTCGTATGTAAATGTAAATTGTGTTTTTTCATTATTGTTTCATGCCTTGGCTGATTTAAAATTTTTTTTTAATGAGAATATACTATCTGATTGCAATACAATTATTTAATCAATTGTAAAAAAAGAAAAATAAATAAAAATTTATTATATTTTTTTCAATGTAATTTCTATGTTGCTTACTCTTAATTCTTTACCTTCTTTATTAGTGAAGTCTTCACTATCAATTTTAATATCACTAATTGTCACAGTATTGTTCATAAATCTTTTTCTAACAACTTCAGCTACGTCTACTGCTCGGCTAATAAATTTTCCCCGAGCTTTGATAATTACTTCACTAGAATTTTTGGTAGTAAATTGCATTACAACACCAGTAATATAATTCATAAAAGGCTTATTTCCAATAAATATAGAATTGTCGTCACTCATTTTTTCTCGACTCCTATGTTTTTATTTTTTTGTTGTCGTTGATGTCTTTAAAGACCATTATTTTTTATATGATAATGAATTAAATCAGAAAATGAAGATTAAAAATTAAAGAAAGACTTATTCTTCCATCTTCTTCAATCTAGTCATATAACCAGCAATGATATTTCTTAATTTTTTACATTGAACTCTGGAGTATTTAGGAACGGTTTTCTTATTCTTTTCAAAATCTTTACAAAAATTTTCTCCATGTAACTTCAGTAATTCTTTAGTTTTTCTTTTGATAAATGTAGTCTTAATTCTTCCCATTGTATAAAATCCTCTATCTCATTCTATTTTAATGAGTAATTTATAAATATTTTGGTTAAATTGTGTTAAAACAAGTATTAAACTTTTATTTATGCACTCAATGTGTGTAATGTCTCTTCTAGTATACCTTTTAGTAATATTTATATACTTTTTTAGTATTCTTTGACAAATGGTTATCCTATTTGATGCATACAATCTACCAGAAGACATCTATAAAGTCATATTTGCAACAGATCAGCAAGAAATTGTTGGTAAACTTCTTATTAATCATATGTTTGAGAATGGTGGTGAATTGAATAAAACAGAAATGGGATTATTTGCTAATAGGTTACATGAAGGTGAGATGGTTATTAAACCAAAAGGTAGGTCAATGTTTGACAAGGAAATGAAAATATCTTATAATAAACGACAATTTTATGATCGAATTCTTACTCCCATGAAATCTTTAGGAATTATTGATTATGATCTTTACAAAAAAACTTATAAAGTCAGTGAAAGGTTCAATAAAGTTATGATCAAAGTTGGTTTAATGTGGTTACATCAATTAAGAAAACATCAAGATTCTGTTAAAGGTATTAAGAATTAAGTAATTAATTCTTACATTTTTTTAAATCTTTTAATTGTTACTTTCCTTGAATATATTTTAATCCTTCATCACAGAACATGTTTGGTATATCTTCTTTAATTTCTTTATGCGTTTTAAATCCCTTATACAAAATTTTATGTTTAGTCATTCTAGTAAATATTCCATTAGGGGGACTATCTTCATAATACAAATTTTTACATTCAGGACATTGGTAAAAGACAAGATATTCTTTAACTCCACTAGGGCCAACATTATCGGGCTCATATTTTCCAATCGCCACACATTCTAACAGGTCACAATTATGATTTTGTAATAACTTACTTTCTAAATCATGCTCTTGTTTAGTTTGACCTAAATCTCTAATTTCTTTTGGAACAAATTGAGCAATGGTGTTATCTTTTACCACAATAATACTTATGTTGGATTAACTATTTTAATTTAACATATGTACTGAATATACTAAAATAGTGAGAATAAATAATTTTGATATTAATTATATTAAAAATAAAATTAAAAAATAAAACAAAAAAATCAATGAATATTACAATCCTGCTTCACTTCTTAAAATTTCAGCTTTATCAGTTTTTTCCCAAGTGAAGTCTGGATCGTTTCTACCAAAATGCCCATAAGCTGCAGTCTTCCTGTAAATAGGTCTACGCAAATTCAAGCTTTCAATAATACCTTTTGGCGTTAACTGGAAATGTTTGTTAACTAACTCAGATATCTTTTCTTCAGGAATTTTGTTAGTGCCAAAACAATCTACCAACACTGAAACTGGTTTAGCTATGCCAATTGCGTAAGCTAATTGAACTTCACATTTGTTTGCTAATCCTGCTGCAACAATATTTTTTGCAACATATCTTGACATGTAAGATGCACTTCGATCAACTTTACTTGGATCTTTTCCAGAGAATGCTCCACCACCATGTCGACCCATACCACCATAAGTGTCTACAATGATTTTTCTTCCAGTAACACCTGCATCAGCTACAGGACCACCTTGAACAAAAATGCCTGTTGGATTCACATAAAATTTGGTGTTTTCATCAATATACTCAACACAAACTGGTTTGATAATTTTTTCAACAATATCTCTTCGGATAGTTTCTAAATCTACGTCAGGGTGATGTTGGGTTGAAATCACTACTGCATCTAACCTTTTAGGTCTACCATTTTCATATTCAATTGTAACTTGGGATTTTGCATCAGGTCGAAGATACCAAATCTCTCCCCTTTTTCTGGCGCTTGCAAGTCGCATTGTTAATTTATGAGCTAACATGATCGGTAATGGCATTAATTCAGGAGTTTCGTTAGTTGCATAACCAAACATTAAACCTTGATCTCCTGCACCTTGTTCTTGGTATAAACCTTCTCCCTCAGAAACTCCTTGAGAAATGTCAGGTGATTGTTCAGATAATGCTACTAATACACCACAAGTACTACCTTCAAACCCATATTCTGGTTTGTCATATCCTATCTCTAAAATTGTTTTCCTAGCAATTTTTTGGACATCAACATAAGTGTTAGTTGTAACTTCTCCTGCTACTACTACGAACCCTGTTTTTGTTAAACATTCTACTGCTACTCTTGCATTTGGATCATCTTTGATGATTGCATCAAGAATCGCATCACTAATCTGGTCAGCCATTTTGTCAGGGTGACCTTCACTTACACTTTCAGAAGTGAACAAATATTTATTTTCCATTTTATGATTCCTCTATTTTATTTTACTAAGGTTTTTATTCTTTCATATCCTCTATGAAATTTTTCTAACAACTTTACTTTTTCTTTAACATAAGGTATAAACTCTTCAGGAATTACTTTGTTACCACTCCCATCTCTATTTTTAACTCTAAAATCTGCTGGGTATAACATATTTAATGCAAGATATCCTTTCATAACAGTATCGTATTCTTCAATACTAATTCCTTTCTCAAGGTTATCAGTATAATCTTCAACTACTGTTGAAATGTGGTCTACAAGTGTTTTACCTGATAATCCTAGATTCACATTTAATCTAATATCTTCAATTTTAAGCATGTCTCTTAAGTCACTTTTATACATTTCTTTTGGTACTCTTAAAGCAATATACCATGCTTTGATTCCATTTAATCCATTAATCTCGTTTACCATGTGGTGTGGTTCTAAATTAATTAGATATAAAGATTCTTGACATAATTATTCTTATAGGAATATTTGCAGTTAGTCTACTTTAAGTTTAATTACTATTGTGAAATGATGAAAGCTATCGTAAAGTTTATATAGCTCTCTTAAAAATAGCATTAAAATGGTATATGTATATGAACTTGTTACAGCAGCTTGTACCGATAATGGTAAAGTTAGAGAAACAAATCAAGATAATTATTTTTTAAATCAAGACAATCCTTCCTTAATTACTTTATTTGATGGTGCAGGTGGCCATTCTGGTGGGGAAATTGCTTCTGGTTATGGTTCAGAAAGTTCCAGGGAGATTTATGCAGAATTAGATAGTCTTTTAGGTGAAAATTTAGCTAATGGTGGTGAGCAGGTTTTGACTACAATTGCTTTAAAAACTAAAAAATATATCTCCGAGTGCGTAAATAAAGAAAGAGTAAAAAATCCTGAAACTAAATTAGATCCTTTAACAACTTATGTTGGATTGTTTTTAAATCCAATTGGTATTGCTAATTATGCGCATGCTGGTGATTCAAGGTTATATCTTTTAAGGGAAGGAACTTTAGCTAGATTAACAGATGACCATAATTTTGCTTTTCAAACTCTAAAAACAAAAGCTGAAGAAGAAGGTAAACCTTTTGATGAAGAAGCTTTTAAGAATCACCATATGAATAATTATATCACTAGAAGTATTAGTAATGGTGACCACGATAATCATGGTAATGAAGTATTAGTAGATTGTTCTTATGTTGGCATTCAAGAGGGGGATGTTTACTTGTTATGTTCAGATGGATTAACTGATATGCTTAATGACAAGACTAGGCGTGAATTAGATTCCCCTAGTGGGAAAATTACTATCAAGTCGATTGAAGAAATTTTAAATCAAACTATTAAACCTGAAGAAAAAGTTTCTGAAAAAAAATTAAAGCAATGTGCTAATAGTTTAATTTATGAAGCTAATCGGGCAGGAGGTCAGGATAACATTACAGTGATTCTTGCTAGAGTTAATGGTATGAATGAATCTTTTGATTTAGCTGAAGATGCTTTCTTTAGAAATGAAACAGTTCAAGCTTCTAGTGAAACTGGTCAATTAACTTATGATGTTTTGGCAGAAAATTATCGAAAAGTTCATGCTGCCTTTGTTGAAGAAAGAAAATTAAGAATGGATCTTGAAAGAACAACTCTTGAATTAAGTGATGAGCATGTTAAATTGACAAATGATGTACATAATTTAGGTTTAAATCTTGAAAGTTATCAATATGAAAATGCTAATTTAGAAGCAGACGTAACAGAAAGAACCGGAACTATAAAAATTCTGGAATTAGAAAAAGAGGGATTATCAAGAAAAGTTAAAAATTATGAAAATAACCCTCATAAACAAGGGAAAAATCCAAGAATTTTGGGATTACTTGCTGGGGTAGCTTTAACTTTAGGGGTTTATGGTGGGTCACAGTATTGGGCTGAACATGATCTGGGTTCGAACATTTCAGATGTTCATGCATCTATCACTCAATTACATGTAGAAGATTATCTTTTGGGAGCTAGTACAATTAAATTACAATATACTCTTGGAAAAACTAGTTGTGGCGATTTAAGGTTTGAAGTTGATGGACTTAATTGGGAATTCCAAGAAGGAAACATTTATGGTAATTTAGAACATTTCAGTACAGCTAAAGATAATTTAAATCAGTTTGTTGATGAGAAATGTCCTAAGGTTGAATAAATTTACCATAAATTTATTAAATTAACTTACTTCTTTTATTTTTATTATGTTACCAGAACTTAACCAGATAAAAAAACTTCGTAAAGAATATTCTTTAAGCCAGAAGGAACTTGCTGAACTTGCAGGAGTTTCACAATCATTTATAACAAAAATTGAATCTAACAAAATTGAACCTACTTATTCTAAAACTAAAAAAATCTTTCAAGTTCTGGGAGGAATTTCTGAAGAAAAAAATAAAAAAGCTAAAGATGTGATGAACAGGAAAGTTTTGTTTGCTAATCCTAACCAAATGATTGATGAAATTATTAAAATCATGAAAAAGAAAGGTATTTCACAATTACCAGTGAAAGAAAATGATAATATTGTTGGTTTGATTAGTGAGAAAAATATTCTTAACGCTTTAATTAACCATAAAAAAGATTTTCATAATTTAACTGTTTCGGATATAATGGAAGATAATCCTCCTTTGGTCCCTATTAATACGAAGTATAAAACTTTATTAGAAATTCTTAAAGAGAATCAGTTAGTTATCATAACTGAAAAGGGTAAAATTAAAGGTATTGTTTCTAGATCTGATTTGTTAGGTTTTGATTAGATCTATTTGATGTATGAAAAGCTCTCGCTAATATTGACCATCAGGATTTAACAATATTTATTAGTGGACAAACATTAGTACTAAGTAAACAATTATGGTTTTTCCAATTCATTTAGTTCTTTGTTTAACAAATTTTTTTGTTCATTTAATCGACCCAGTTCAATCTTTTTGAAAGGATTGATTTGGTTCCTGTTTGAGTCCCACTGTAATGGTCTGATTTTACTTTCTAAATCTAGTAAAGCAATTCTAATTTCCGATACTCTTTCTTGGGACATAATTATCCCAGAAGCAAAGAATTATTAAAACCTTTCGCCTAAAAAGACTAAATATTGCCTTATTTTTATTTTTTGCATTCTTGTGGTGAGATGTTAAAAAATCTAAAATTAATGAGAAACTGTTAATTAAAACTGCAATGATTGTTATGGTAATGAACTATCCAAAGATTTAAATGTGGTGTTGAATATTTTATATCCATCATGTTTTGCACACCTAAGATAATAGTTAATTCGATTATATTGTTGGGTAACTAGGGTTTTTATTCCAAAGTTGCTTCTAATTCTGTCAAATTTACATTACTTTGAAATTCAATCTCCTCGATGTTGACTTCTTAATTTTTGAAATCTTTCATAATCTTTCATGTCGAAAGGATACTGTTTCTGAGTACAACCTAAACAAACATTTTTCATAGTTAAATTTTGTGCTTGAGCAGTTCTTTCTAAATCTAAAAAGTTTAAACTATTAGCACCAATATATCTTCTAGCATTTTCAATCTCTTCAGGAATACCATAATTGATAATCAGTTCACCATTCCTTGCAATATCTATTCCTCCTGGACAAATAGCTTTAAACGGTGGGAATGTAACATAAAAATGTACTTCTTTGGCACCTAAAGAATAAACTTTTTCAATAACTCTTCTTGCGGTATCTGCTCTTAACATAGTGTCATCAACTAACGCTACTCGTTTACCATCAAGGTGCGATTTAACGAACAAATGTTTTTGATCGATAGCATTACCTCTTTTACCTTTTTCTTGTTGAAATGCCCTTATATTAGAATGTGATGGTCTTGCTACTATCCCCCCATATTTTTTCTCCCAAACGTCTGCTAATGCTTGTGCGGCAGGAATTGGGGATTTCGGCACTGGTACTACTACATCAATCTGGTCTTTCATTTCATGGTACTGTTCAGCTAATGCTAACCCTAACTTGTATCTATAATCATAAACTTGTTCTCCTCGATAATCTGAATCTACTTGAGAAAAGTAAGGTATCTCGAAAATACAAACTCGTTCATCTAATGAGTGAATATTTTCTTTGTAAACATTAAAATCTAAATCTATGAAAACTGCTTCTCCAGCACTTAACTCATAAAAATCTTTGAAACCTTTCATTAAATGGAACGCAGTAGTTTCGGAAGCAAAAGCGTACTGAACTTTATCATCGTTAACTCTTTTTGCAAAATTTAATGGTCTGATAGCATGCGGATCTTTGAAAGCTAACAAACCTCTGCCAGGAATAATTGTTACAACTGAATATGCTCCGATAGCAGAGAAAGGTTTTGTACTGTTTAAAGTATTATGTAATGCTGGGAACAGTTTATCTTTAACAAATTTTTCTGTACTTTTGATTTTGTAAGGTTTTAAATCTATTAAATTCTGTGTTAATGCAAACAGTAAAGGTTCGGCATCACAATTAGTAAAAAATCTGTAATTTTTTTCTTCTTTCAATTTTTCTTTCAATGCTAAATAGTTTGCAATTTGGCCATTATGTGCAATAACTAACCCCATTTTTTGTGTGAATAAAGGTTGGGCATCTTTAGTAAGGTCATCACCAGAAGTTGCGTATCGGTTATGTCCCACACCAATATTGCCTTGAATATTTGCAGTGTTGAGATTTGCAAAAACGTCTTGTGCAGATCCTTTTTCTCTTCTCACTAAATTGAATTCATCATGTTTAGAATTGTAAATAACTGCGCCTGTGGATTGTATACCTCGATGCTGTAACGCAACTAAGCCTTTAACGATATCGTCTAGGACTGGGTAGTTCCCGATACAACCTATTATGCCGCACATACTTGTTGGAGAGAACTATTTATTTATATATTTTTATTATGTTGGAATATGTATGTTTGGGGTTGGTGTTTATAATTAAAATTCCTCCTCCTAAATTATTTAAATATGCATCTCTTTACAAAAGTATGAATGAAGATTTAGATCATAAGTATATGAGGTTAGCTATTGAAGAAGCAAAAATTTCTTTACAAAATGGTGATTATCCAGTTGGTGCAGTCTTAGTTATAAATGATAAGATTACAGGTAAAAAAAGAAATTGTTTACATAGTAAAGAAGATTGGGCATCACATGCTGAATCAATGTTAATTAGAGAAAATTCAAAATTAATTAAATCTTATATTAAAAATGATCTTTCTGATGTAATTCTTTATACTACATTAGAACCTTGTTTAATGTGTTTAGGCACCTCAGTATTGCATAGAATTTCCAAAATTGTTTATGCTTGTCCGGACCCTCATGGTGGTGCTACCAAAATTAACCCTAAAGAACTAACTGATTGGTATGTAAGAAAATGGCCAGAAATTAAAGGCGGTTTATACAAAGAAGAAGTTTATGATTTAATGATAGATTTCATGAAAAAACAAAACACAAAAGTTTGGGATAAAATAAGAGTGTTATATGAAGATATGAATTCAAAATGGTGAAACTTTAAACAATACCCACTGGTCACAAAAAAATAAACAGAGATTTATTTTCTGTGCAAAAATGGGGTATAATTATTCAAAAACACCTATCTCATACTGACCCAAAATATCGTATTTGAACCCATCATGGACTTTAAGGTAAGCTTCTTCAAACTCAAAACTTGTACCGCAATACTTCTCTAAATGAACTTTATGCTCACTACTGCGATAAGAGTTATATGTTATCACATAACTTAACAATAATATCATTTAAATCAAGCGAGTTAAATATAAGACTATTCGATCTCTTTCTTGAACCAATCTTGTAAGTAAGGTTCTAACTTTTTACGTACCTTAACATCCAACTTTCTGAAATCTCCAACAATTACTTTTCTACAATTCTTACTTCCACAACTGCATGGCATTTCCCAATCTTCCATACTATTTACAGAATAGTCAGTAGTTATTTCTTCGCCTTTGTTAATATCTCTAAGAGCAATATCTTTTTCGTTATCAACATAAGTGTTAGTATGACAAGAATGATTAACATACTTTTCTGGAGATTTCATAATAACATAATTCCCTTTTCCAATATAATTTAAATGGTTCTGATCTTCTAAAGATAAATTTTTGATTTCATTACGTTTAATTTTATAAGAAAAATCCCAAACCATTACAACTTCACCTTTCTTGAAATCTTTACCTGCAAAAATTCCTTTCCCAGAGATATGGGATTCTTTAATTATAATGTTCATATTACTTAAGTTAAATTAGTTCTTTATTAATATTTTTGAGGAATTCAACGAGTTAAGTATAAGTACATTGAATAAGCCCCAAATATATTATTATAATAATGATTTTTTTAAGACTTATTTATTTTAAATTTTACCATAGAAAAGCTTATATATTAGTAACTACTAAGTAGTCACATGGTTAACAAAATGAACTTATTACCCTTATTTTTAGGTTTATCTAATGGTTGTATAGGGCATCAAAATGTGGAACTTAATCTAAATTATGATTATATTTATACTCAAGACCATTTACAAAATGATATTGAAAGAGAATTAAGTAAACATGACCCAATTTCTTTAAGTTTTTTAGAAAGAGATTATACTGGTAATGAAAAAAGTGATTTAACCTATATTAAATTTATTAGAAATAATGATGGAAATAATTTTGTAGCTGCATATAATCCCATTACAAATGAATTGATTTTACCACATTATTCTGATAATTATGAATCTAATGAAGAAGTTTTAGGTGCTTTAGATCACGAACTTTGGCATAGTATTTATAATCATATTTTTGAAAGAAGAAGTTTAACTGGATATGATGGACTTAGTTTAGGAGATGCAGAATTATATTGTTATGATAATGTAAGAAGTGATAGATTTCAAGAAGTAAGAGACGAAGTAGAATTTAATACTCAACTTAGGGTAGCTATGGTAAATTATGAAACTAATCTTAAAAAATATGATAAATTAAAAGATAAATTAGACCATTTATTTCCACTATTAAAAAGACTTAATTTTGATAAGTATAATGGATTTGTTAATAATGATTATATTCAAAAAGTCTGGGAAGATTGTGAAAATTTCGAAAGAAAATATTCTCCAGATCAATTTGATGATGTAGCTAATAATAATTTATTAATGAAAAAAATTGAAGATGAACTTGAATCAATTCAAGCTAAGAAAGGAATTTCAAAAAATTTAGAAGGACAAGAAAGAGAAGAATTTTTGGAAGATCTTTTAGAAGATTTAGAAGATTTTAATAATTATTTTGAAGGGGAGGGTTTTGTAGAAGAATATCTTTCTGCAAAAAATCTTGAAAACGAATTGTCAGAATTTGGCACTCAATATCAAATAGGGGGATTTGAAGTTAGAATTTCTGATTTAGATTTTGAAATTAACCAATTAGAAAAGGGGAGTTCAGAAAGATCTAATTTAGAATTAAAAAGATTAGCTTTAGAAGAGGATTATACTCGTTTTAAATTTGAAACAGATTTTTATGCTAATCTTGAAATAGGAGATGGTTTTGATGAAATCATGGGTTTTTTTCAAAGTACAATCACTGAAAGTAAAAGTAATGATACTATTTATGATTGTAATGAATTTTTAGCGAGAGAATTTGATGAGATGTATAGTCTTAATTTTCAGGAAATGAATGAACAAGGATGGTCTTTAACAAGAGACAGTTTAGACTTCTGGAGTCAATTTACTGTTGATGGGGAGTCTATATTTAGAAAAGGAATTGAAAAGTATACTATTGCTTTAGATTTAATTGAAAAAGGTAAAGATCCTGAAAAAGTTAAAGAAAGATTAGAATTTGCTGAAAGTTATAAATCTCAAGGAAATAGTTTTGATTGGGCAAGTGAAGATTTTCAAATTCAAGGCGAGATAGAAAGTTTTGAAGATAAAAGTGATATGTTTGATGGCATGATTGAAAATTTTGGAAAGAATATAAGTAATGATTAAAATCTATTTTTTAAATTAATTCTTTACTTACAAAATATGAATCAATTGTTTTTGCTAAATCAAAATTTTTCACTCTTAATTCAATTAATTTATCTTCTTCAATTTCTTTAAATACAGAAAAATGTTTGCAATGATCAAAATCTGTTGATTTCCCATCATCAATAGTACTATGTTCCATGCCTGCATATGAATGAGTTTGATATTGATTAGTTTCGTTTAAATGTTCAACTAAACTAAGAAATTGATCTTTAGGTATTTGATATTCTACAATTCTTCTCATAAAATATGAGGAGGCCTTATCATTTATTAAATTTTTGATCTTAGGAGAGATATGTTCAAGAATCAAAAAATACCCACTGGTCAAGTTCACAGATAGTTTATATATTTGCTAATTCTTAATAATTCGGATGGTGAAACTAAGCTGTCCAATATGTTGGAGTGGATCGTTTCAATACAAAATAAATTAGGATGAGAAAATAATTCAATGTAACGATTGTAATTTAAAAGTAAGATTTCCAAGATTGAATTATAATAAAAAATTTTTAGAAATGATAGAGGAGATTAGGTAATTAACCTACAACTTAACAATACCAAAATGCAAATCCAGCGAGTTAAATATAAGGACATTGAACAAATTCCGCACATTCAAACTAATAAAAAGTTTAAACAAGATTTTTTCGGAAGTTCTCCCGCCCCTTTCATTGGCCGAGTTGGTTATCCCAACATTAACATTGGTATTCTTAGTCCACAATTTTCTGGTGATACTTCATATTATGATTCACCTAAATTGTGGAGTAAAGCAAGTTTCAAAATTGGCCAAGTAGCAAGTTTAAGGTATGGTTTAGTAAATTCTAGAACTAACTGGAATGTGAAAAATGTTATGAATAGACATAACCAAATTACCAAAAATAATTTCTCAGACATAGACAATACTAACAATATTCTTACTAAAAAATCTTCTTTGTTCAACAAAACTCAAAAATTTATTGATTTATGCCAAGAAGTGGGTATGGCAAAAAAATCTGCAGAACTTGAAATTAATTTAGAAAAAAATCCTAAATTACAATTCAAACCAGAAAAAGAAATTATTCCTTTCGGGCCACAAAGTCAAGTAAAAAGTGCAAAAATAACTTCTAACACTAAAGTTGATCAAAAAGTTGAAAGAGTTGTAAGTGATACAGACTTGAAGGCAACTCCAGCAATATTAAATTTGTATCAAAAAGGATTTGAAGAAACATCATTAAACAAGCTTATTTCAGTGGGTAACCTTGGTATTGGTAAAAATAGAAAACTAGTTCCTACTAGGTGGAGCATTACTGCAGTGGATGACATTATCAGTAAAGATTTGATTAAAGAAATTAAACAATATCCAGCAGATTCAGATTATAAACTTTATTTTGGTGGTGATTGGGGTAACTATTATCTTATTTTATTTTACCCCGACGTTTGGAGTTATGAACTGTTTGAAACATACTTAGAAAAGAAAGTTAATCCTTGGAGTAAGAATGGTTTTCTGTACTCTACTGATTATGAAAATTTCAAAGGAAGAAAAACTTACGCAGAAGAATGTGCAGGTGGATATTATGCTGCAAGATTACCTGTACTTGAAAAAATGAAACTTAACAAAAAACAAAATTCAGCATTGGTGTTAAGGTTTATAACTCCTGAATATAATGTTCCTTTAGGCGTATGGGTGTGTAGGGAAGCTACTAGAAAAAGTTTAACTAGCAGAGAAATAAGTTTTAGTGATGAAAAACTAATGGTCAATTATGCTAAAGAAATTGTTAAGAATAAATTTGGGTTTGATTTAAACTTACTTCTTACTAAAAGTCAACTTCTAAAATCCAGAAAAACCCAAACTAAACTAATTGACTACTAATTAGTAATTATTTTGCGAAAAGTTTATAAAAAACCTTATCTTCTAATCATTATATGGCGAGAAGATCAACTCAATTATTGAATCAACTTAAGGGACAAGGTTTTCAACAAAGACCAGAACCAGGTTTAGAACAGTTAGTTAGAACTGTTGCACCTAGTAGCAGGTTTCCAAAAGTTTATGTAATTCTAGATTCATCTTATTTAGCTAGAATGAGTGATCAAGATATTAGAAATTTACAAACATCTTACACTCAAGAAGGTCAAGAAGTGCGTTACATTATAACTTCTGATGTTCAAGATGAAATAACTCATCAATCTAGTCAGAATGGTGGTGCTCAAACTTCAACTTTAATGACTCAAAGATTAAGAAATTACTTGACTAAAACTTTAAAATTAGCAATAATGGATGTTCCAGAAGTACATCCCCAGACTGAAGAATTAATACGACAAACATGTAGTCAATATTGTAGAAAACAAAGAAAGTTTGATATTGAAGGTGGCCAAAATGGTGATAATATCGAACCAACTGATATAGGTATTATTGGCTTAGCAATGCAACTTCAAAAGAATAAAGATAGTTATGTTTTCGTAATGCAAAATGATAGACATATTAGTGGGACAATTCAAGGATTTAAAAAGTGGGGTTATAGAATTGAAGCTTGTGGTCCAGGTATGAATTAACCCGCATAAAACAAATGTTTTAATTCTTCTTTTTCTGACTTCAAAGCTTCTACTGCTTTCCAAGCAACATAATTTAAATCTTTTATTTTAGAAAAATTAATTACATCATATTCTACTGATCCCATTGGTAATATTGGCATAGTTAATCTTGGAGTTCTTGGAAATTGGGGTTCAACCAATACAGGATCTTCATCACTTCTAACTTTAATATAATATCTGGAAAATGATTTTGAACTGAACGCAGAAGGAATTACATCTTTACAAATTTGTTGAATTTCTTTACCAGAATAATCTAAAAATGGAATTAAATAATCATCCTCAATAACAGTTTCGTCAACTTCAAGATTTGAATCAATAACATCGTATGCTAAATCTCTTTTTTTATCATTGAAACCGGGAAAGTTATGTTTGATTAGGAGATATGTAAATTTATTGTTAGGTATATAACTAACTAATTCGTCTAAAATAACTAGTCTATTTAGTTTCATTAAATTATGTCCTCACATTAAAAGATACTACTATGAAAAAACATCTAAGAACCTCGTAAGTATTCTAAACTACACTTTCATTTATATATCTTTCTAATGTGGCTATTAAATAATTTAAATAAAATTAAAATTAATTTTTATTTTTTCTTAAAACTAAACTCTCCTTTTTTAAAGATAAATGCTGCTACAATCATGGAAATACCTAATACTATTGCAGCTGGTAAAAAATTATTTTGTTTAACTACAACTTGTTCTGGGTATTGAACACATTGATAATTGCTACTACAATAAGAGTCTTCTGGACAATCGCCATTATTGTTACATTCTCTTAGGGCCAAGTTAGAAGATATCATTATTACTATTGCTATGCCTAACACTATCGCTATAAGGTAAAGCCATAATACACCTTTCTTATTCATTTATTGATCACCAAAAATGCGAAGTCAAACAATCTTTTTTAAGGATTTCTATATTGTTCTATACAACTAAATCTTAAGAATATATTTCAGTTAATTTTATGTTATTATATTCAAATATTTTAAAGAACATTATGTTTAATAATTTTCAATAATCAGATAAACTTTTTTGTTTTTTTTCTTCCTCTACTCTCTGAAATGATTTCCATGTTTTACGAAATATCTCGGGGAACTTATCATGATATTCTTTCAAGAATTTTTGTGTTTTTTGGTCACTCATGTATCCTGAACCAAAGTCTTTCTTAATATCTAATTTGATCTTTTCAAGTTGCCAATCACGAATTACTTTAGCAATAACTGAAGCAGCGGCAACAACAATATAATTCATATCCGCTTTATGTTCCATTATAACTTTACTATTTTTTCTTACTCCTTCACTTAACCTACTTTCAAAATAAGCTTTAAAATTAGCAATGTTAGTACTTGGACAATCTACAATAATTTTATCTGGTTTAAGTTCAGAAACCATTTTTGCAGAAGTATCAGCTTCTAACCAGTTTAGATTAGAGTTCGGATCATTAAGAGCATGATCAATTGCATCAGGTTCAATAACTTCTACTCTAAAATCTTCTACTATCTCTCTGATTCTTCCAAACAATTCTTCTCTTGCTTCTTTACTTAAAAGTTTACTATCTTTAACCCCAATCCATTCTAATTTTTTTAAGTTATCTTCTTTTACAGAAAGAGCTACCATTACTAATGGGCCGATAACACAACCCCTACCTGCTTCATCTACACCGCATATGATTGACATGATTATGAAAAGTTAAAGGATCATAAAAATCTATCTTTAAAAACATCTGATTTTTAGGATGCTAAACATGTTTATGAGATTAAATTAATATCTCACAATTAAGTTCTATCTTGCAAATTGTCAACAATTTGATAAATCTGATCAACTAATTGACTTTCTTCAGTTCCTATCTGAAAACATTCTCCTACTGCAACTTTCAATTTACCTGTTTTCAAATGACTTAACCAACCAGCCAACATCCTTTTGTAAAATTGAGTGTTTAATTCTTTATCTGCAATTAATTCCCGGCTTACTTTTTCTTCATCAAATTCCTGATTATCATTACCATTATCAAAATCATAAGTCATGCCAATAACTCCCATGCCTGCACAGAAACATTGGTGATATACAGCAATTGGTTTTGGTTTGTTTCCAAAGATAACCTCTTCTGGGTCCCTCAAGATGAATCTGCCACCTAAATCAATAGTTAAATAATTATTTTTAGTATCATCACCACTTCTAATAACTTCCTCTAAATCTTCTTTGGTTGGAATAATTATTTTTGGTTTAATTGTTCTATGTGATACTGGTTCAACACTTAATATTTCATCATATCCTGGTTTTCCATTATTAACTGTATATTCCCAACCATTAATCATCTCTTTTCTTCCAGTTCTCATAAACCTTTCAGTTTGAAAAAGTCTGAATAAACCATCTGTTTCTAATATCTCTTTATTATCATAAATTCCTCTCCAAGAACCATCTCTTTGTTTTCTAAACCTTTCTAAATCACACAACTTTGTGTATGCTTCAACTAAAAATTTCATTTATACTTCACCCTTTCACGTTTTTTATCTAGTTTTTTGTTGCTTTTTAGAGCACTTTTCAATTTAATATTTATTTTTTAAGAATTGACTTTTTATAACCCAAATGCATCAGTAAATTCACGCATTCTTCTGAACTCTTCCAAAAATCCTAACCCTTTTTCAGTAATGTGAACCATTTTAGAAATACTTTTTTTGGTTTGGATTTGTTCAATGTGAACCATTTCTTTTCCAATTAACTCTTCAAGATAATCGTTCAATAATTTATGAGATAAGTTAGATTTGTACATTAAATGTGTCGGTTTAATTTTTCCACCTTTATTTTGAATAGAAACTAATATGTCAAATACAAGTTCCAATCTTGATCTTCTTGTTGCCATTTTTTAAAATTAATTTATTATTAAACTTATTTTTTAATTATTTTTCTGTACACATAAAAGATTAACAAAAATCCAATCAGTGTTAAAAACTCCCCTAAAAAGTAAAATGAAGACCATAAAAATACAAATATGAAAAATACTTGTGCTATAGCGATAAGCAAGAATGCCCACATAACTAACAATGAGTTTTCGTTACGATTGTTATTTAGATAATTTTTGTAATAGTTCAAAACTATTAATGATAATAACACTAAGCTAGTTAAGTAAAATACAAAATATTTGAAATTACCTACAATTGAAATTAATACAACTAAATATATGAATAACAATATTTGTGATACTTCATAAAACTTGTTTAATCTAGCACGAGACTTTTGTGATACGAAAAATATCAATAACCAAGCGCCTAATGTACTAAGCATTTGTAAAAAATATCCTGCTCGATAAAATAAATCCCTAATGCTGTTTTCTCCTTGAGTAATTGGTTGTAATGTTACATCAACAATTTCCCTTACTGGATTAAAGTATAATATGCCATAAGTTACAAGTTTAAAACATAATGCTAAAATAACTAATCCAAACGCAATTGAGAAATATTTAAATTTATTTTCACTAGTTAATCTGTAAACTTTCCAGCTATACCTAGCAATGAATAAAGATATAACTAATGTAACCAGAGCAAAGATCAAATCAATGCCATTAAACCATGTTGGGGTATTAAACAAACTAAACATATTTTATTTCACCATCCTTTGAGTTCTCACTCTAAAGTTGTTCTAATGTGTTGTCTTAAGTTCGTATTTAAAAAAGTTATGCCTTTTTATTCTTAAAATAGAATTTTCAAAATAATTATTAGAAAAGTATTTAAATTAGTTAATATAATGATATATTGTGGTTCTAAGTGGTGTTTGTTAATAATTTAAAATGGCAGATACATTAATACTTGCAGTTCAAAATTCTTCTTATGATGATATTCCAGTATACTATCGGCCAGTTCTTTGTTGGGACCAAGAAAAAGGAGATAAAGGATATCATTCTATTGATTGGAAAGAATCTGAGGATACTTACTTGATTGAAAGGAAGTTTTATCTTACTGGTCGTAATTCTGAAATTCAAGCAGGTGCTGATCTTAATGAGGTCATTTCTCGTAATCCTTCTCAATGGTTTTGGGCTAAGGATACAAATTCTTTATTTCCTGGGGCAGAAGGGTTTTATATGAAAAAAAGTTTACAAGACAAGTTGGAATCTCTTTCAGATTCAAATATTTTTGATGGTATCATCACTTCTCCTGAATTATATGATAGGGATGTTATTTTAGGTTTTGGAGATTTAAAACAGTTTGCTATTAAACAAGTTGAGTGGTATGAATTGTTTAGACCTGAAGCAGATAAAATTCTGTGTGAAAGTTTAAAATCTAATGATTATACAACTGCGTATGAAACAACCAGACTTTTGATGCAATTATCTTGCCATTTTAATGATGATATTAAGTTAGATGTAAAACTTAGAAATCTTATATCTCATCCTCCAAATGATAAAGATAGAGTTATGCAGGCAGCATATAAGATATATCCATTCCTTAGAACTAAATATTCAAATGTTGGGCAATTAAAAGAAGCAATGAATAAATTGCATGATGAATTAATCTTAGGAGATCATAAAACTAATTTGAATAAAACAAGTTAAAAGATAAAATAAAGAATTATAAGATTATAATTAGATTACAATCTACTTACAAAATCCAACTCCTTTCTTTTCAGGTTCTTGTGCTAATCTTTCTTGCAACATTGCATAATCACGTTCTTGCTTACGTTCAACTGCATATTGTACATCATCTTTTAATCTGTCATAAGTAAGGGTAGATTGAACTTCTTCTTCTCGGATAAAATCTCCTTGTTTAAGAGCATCAAACAAAGAATCATGTCCTTTTGAAGCAGTGATACTACGCTTTACTGTAGCTTTGTAAGTTCTACAAAATTGTTCAATAAAAGCACCTTGTTCGTTAGGGATATATTCTGCTAATTCACTTGCTTGTTCATAATTAAGTTCCATCCCAACATATTTGTTAGCAAAAAGTTGCCATAATTGTCTTTTTTCTTCAGGACCAGGATGTCCTACAAAGTATGAAGTCAAACGACCATCACGTACTAAAGCTGCTTCAAAACTGTCAGGTAAAATGTTAGTACTGATTGCTACTACAACACGATTATCGTTACCAATAACTCTTTTTAACACATCTAATGCTTCTTGATATGCATTGGCAGTAGTTGACCCTTCCACTGGTTTCTTAGTTAATACTGAACCTTCATCAAAATATAAGAATGATGGTTTACCTCTTCTATCAGCCTCAGAAATGGCATTGTCTAACAACTTTTGCATATTCTTAGCAAACTCTCCTAACCATTTGGAGTTAACATTAGCAAAAGAAACTTCATGTGAAAATGATCCTGTATTTGAATATACTTCTGCAATGGCAGATAAAGTTACAGTTTTACCCGTACCTGGTGGACCATACAAGATTACGCCAGCATATTGTGGTTTTTCACCCATTAATAATTCTGGTACTGAACATCTTTCAATAATATCATCTTTAAGTTGTGGGTCTAAAATTACTGCATCTAATGGTGTTAAAATTTCTTCTAAGTTAGTTAGCACTTTTTGTGGTTCTGCAGGTGGTGTTACTGGATTAGACGGTTTCTTCCAGCTTTCTGGATCTCTATACAAATCATCGAGTGCTTTTTTTAAATCACTATCTGTTATTGGAAAATTAAGTAGATTTTGAGTACCGTACTTGTCTCTGATAAGATTTTCTAAACACTCATTTTTTTTAATTGTAAATTTTTGATGATCTTTCTTTTTATAAATTATATTCTCATCTTTACTCATTTTATTCATTACCTCGCTTTAGAATTTTAATATTAATTTCTACCAAATCATTTGGTTGCAAATGATCATGTAAAATTTTTGGAACAACAATAATACTATTTTTTCCTTGTTTACTTATTTTTTTTGTAATTGTAAATTCTTGCATTTTATATTCTCCAAAGCTATATTCACAAACCATGCTATTTCAATAAATATCATGTCTTAGTTATGCTTCTACCATCTAAAAAACATAGCTAGTATATAAATTTTTCTTTAGTTTTACAACTTATTAGTAGTATCAACTGAGGGTTTGACCAACCACATCACAAAGAAAACATATTTAAACTCAGCTTGATTTTCTTATTTAACCATGGAACTATTAGCACAAGGCGCAGAAGCAAAAATTTTCAGAGATAAAAATAAAGTTATCAAAGAAAGGTTAAGTAAAGATTATCGGTTACCTCAACTAGATGATAGTTTAAGAAAGTTTAGAACTAGGCGAGAAGCTAAAGTTTTACATAAATTGGGAGATATGAAATTTCCAAGTCCAAGATTACATGATTTCTGTGATAACAGAATGATGATTACAATGGATTTTGTTGAAGGACAAACAGTCCGAGATGTTCTTGATAATGAAAGTACTAAAGATGATTATCAAATTTTGGCACAAGAAATTGGTAAAAAACTAGCATTAATGCATACTAAAGATATTATTCATGGTGATTTCACTACTTCAAACATTTTAAAAGAAACTAGAAGTGGTGAACTGAAAGTTATTGATTTTGGCTTATCATTTTTCTCAGGAAAGGTTGAAGATAAAGCTGTTGATTTATTTTTGTTAGACAGAGCTTTAGCAAGTAAACATTTCCAATTCTATCCAGGAATATTTGAACATACTTTGAAAGGGTATAAGGACACCTTCCCTGAAGCAGAAGCTATTTTAGCAAGGTTTGAACAAGTAAAAAATAGAGGGAGAAATAAGAAAAAATAATTTTATTTATTATGTTCTTTTATATAACTCATTATCATTTCATTTATTTTATCTCTATTATTATCAACTGCTTCTTTTAATTTAGATAAGTTTGCTATTAGTTCTTCTTTGCTTATACTTGGATCAGCTGATAATAGCTCTGTGAGGTTTTTATTGCTTTGAACATTTAACATATGTTTTTCATACAAAACTTGATTCAATGATTTAAAGAAATTATCATTCCTTTCTTTTAATTCAGGACTTAATTTTCTATTTTCATCTAAATACTCCTTTAATGGGTATACTATATTAATTCTTGGATCAATTAATGTAGCATTACCTTCGGGTGTGATAAAACCATATTGAAATTCATCATTTACTCCAGAACTTCTTTTAGCAACATGTCCAAAATCAAATAATGTGCTTGATAAATCTGCAATAGTCAATTTTTTATAATCAATTAACATTCCTTTACTAGCGTCTCTTTCTAATGCCTTATATACAAAACTGGAACCAGAGCCATCAAAACTAAATGTTCCTCTTGTCAAAATTGGCTTTTTAATTCTATTAGCAGATATATTATAAATTGCAAGTCCTCTTTTTGAATCAGGTCCTACAACTATGAAATTTAATTGTTCTCCTTGACCAAAAACAAAATATTTATTTGAAAGATCAATTAATTTTTCACTAAGAATTTCTGGACCTAATTCATTTTTTCCATATAATTCATCTGCAACAAATTGAATCTTGCCTCCATCGCCAGTTCCAAGTAAATAATTTTTTCCTATAGGGAATAGTTTTTGGTATCCTCCATCCTTCTCATTACCAGTGCTAGCTAAACCATCTGCCATTACTACTCCAAAACAAGAATTGCTTCCTTCAACTGGATTTTTAACATAAGCCATAATATTAGTCATTTTAATTTACCTCGCATTGCAATAATTATAATTTAAATTAATAATAAAGAGCTTATTTAAATAATTTTCTCTTAGTGTAACTACTCTTCAGGGTATTTAAACTCACTCGACACCTAAACTCCAATGTCCTTTAGTTATCCTTTTAGTAGTGTAAGAAACTTCTTTTCCATTCAGAATCGAATGATATGTTTTCACAATTTTCTTGATATCACAATTTAATTTACTATCTAAATCTAAAAAGAATTTATTCACACCGATATTTTTCAGTTTCAAAATTTTAGAATATAATCCTAACTCTCTAGCATTAAGTACCTGGTAATAATCATGTTCTTTTCTTACTGGAAAATCAAACTTTTTTTCGTCACGAAGATTTTTTGGTAAGTTAGGATATTTAGTATTCATTAAAATAACATTACCATGAACTAAAACTGTGAAATCTTTATTTTTAAAATTGGATAATTCGTTAAAATTAAGTTCAGGGGAAATTATTTTTTCACTATTTTCATAATGTTGTAAATCAATGTCATTAAAGATATTTACATTATAATCTAAATAAATCTTAACTTTGTCACCAAACTTTTTATTAATTGCTAGGTAAGCACCCAAATCACCAATTAATATATTTTTAATTGTTTTTAATTCAATTAAGTTTAATACTTTTTCAACATCATTGTCAGATAAGATTCTTGGAACATATGCGTCCATATTATTAGAAAAATCCTTAGCAAAAATATTGTAGAACGTTTTATCTGCTCCAGCACTAACAGATTTCATAAGGTCAGGTAATGAATACACTTTAACTAACAATTCAGTTTCATTTTTTCCCCCTGAAACTTCAATATTGGGCAATTCTAATTCATTAACTTTCCTTTCCTTAACAATAATTGGTTCATTTCTAACAAACTCAATTTTGGTAACTTCTTTTTGAGTTGAAGTTTTGTAAATTTTAGTTCCAGTTGGTGCACGAATAAATAATTTTACAATTTCACCTTTTTTAGCTTCATTAATGCTTTCACCATCTTTATCCATTTTTTTTAACAAAGCACCATCAACTCTGTTTTTGAACCAGATACCTAATCCATCACCAATAATTAAGTCGTCTTGCAATTCAATTTTATTATTTCCAAACATAACACCTAAAAATATCCCTCTTCCCATTGGTCTATCTGAAGAAACTAATTCTTTGTCATTAACATAATACCCCTCAGTATATTCTCTGTTAAAAGCAAGTTCTAACTCTTTGTATAATTCTAAATCAAATTTTTCTAAACCTGAATTATTATTTAATTTTCCAGCATAATAATCATCAATAACTTTTCGATACAGTTTTGTTGCTGCAGTAACATATTTCACACTTCTTAACCTGCCTTCAATTTTGAAAGCAGAAATTCCTATCTCAATCATTTCATGGATTTTTTCAACTAAACACAAATCTTTCATACTTAACAAATATTTTCCATTATACTTTTTTCTACAAGGTTGAGCGCATAATCCTCGATTACCACTTCTGCCACCAAGAAAACTTGAAAATAAACATCTTCCACTATAACTAAAACATAATGCTCCTTGGACAAAAATCTCTGTTGGCAGATTTGTTTTTTCAATAAATTTTTGTATTTCTTCTTTACTGTACTCTCTTGGTAAAACTACTTTGTCTGCTAATTTAATCAAATCATTAAAGTAAGTGTTACTTACTGCTGCTTGAGTAGAAATATGAACTTCCAAACCTGGAAAATTCTGTTTAATAATTGGTAAAAAAGAAAGTTCTTGAATAATTACTGCATCAACATTAGCTAAATAAATTTTTTTTATGTCTTTGAAGAAATCTTTAACTTCGTGATTTTTAACTAAAATGTTCATGGTGCAATAAATCTTGACTCCATTTTGATGACAATAATTAACAACTTCATTAAGATTTTCAAAATTAAAATTGGTTGCCCTTCTTCTAGCATTAAATTTTCCAACACCAAAATATACTGCGTCAGCACCATTTTCTACTGCTGCATTTAATGTGTTAATGTTACCTGCTGGTAAAAGAAGTTCAACTTTCTTGTTTGACATTTTGTTTCTCCTTAACATCATTCATTTTAGCTTTAATCTCTTCATTAAGTTGATCAATATCTTTACCACACAAATCAAATTTCCATTTGGTGGCAATAGTTCCTGGTCCACGTCTGCCTACAACTGGACCATCATCATAAATTAATCCTGCTTCAGACATATTCTCTCTTACCATCCTGGCACAAGAATATGTTGCTAAGGTTGCTGTATCTTTCATGACCCTATGCATCTCTTTAAATGTTTCAACTATCCACATTTCCGGAGCAGTTTTTGGTGAAAATGGATCATAAAACACTGCATCAAAATAATTATCAGGTAAAGTTTTAACAGTTTTTCTCCCATCACCTAAAATTAATTTTACTTTAACGTTATCTTTAACAAATTCCAAATTTGTTGGATTTAAATTTTTGTAATGTTGAAAGAACTTTATTGGTGGATTCACTTCTTGAATTTTTGTAACAATTTCTGGATCGTATTCTAATCCAATAACTTCAATTTCACATTCAGGATTTTCTTTCAGAGCAACATCAATTGCCATTGCAGAATTGTACCCCATTCCAAAACAATAATCTAAAATAGTTAATTTTCCTGTTTTTGCTAGTTCTTTAATCTTACAAGGAACCGCATACTTTTTCAAAGCTTCATCTACAGCGCCAGTAAAAGAATGGTACGATTCACCTACTTGTTCATTGATGAATGTTTCAGTTTTATCATGAGTTAAAGTTTTTTTAAGGAAAGACATAAAGTTAATGAATTAAGTGCCAGTTATTAAAATTTTGTAGAAAATATGTGTTTTAGTTAATATCAAAAAATATTATTACACCAATAAATTTATCAAAATTACTCCTGATTAGTGAAAACATTTAAATAAAATCTCTTTTTTAGGATAAATATGGGGAGATTAAAAGATTTAACTCAATTATCTTTGGCTGGATTAATTCCAGTTAGTATAGTTGGGGGGATAGTATTATTGTCAGACAATTCTTATCTTAAAAATACAAATTTAAATTATCAACCTAATACTGAAAATAGATCTCAATTAAATTTTGAAGAAGCGATCTCATTAGACGATTCTTTGACACTTTTAGAAATAGTTAATGAACTAAAATTAAAAAGACCTGAATTATATGATTTTGATTTCCAAGAAGATTCAAGATATATCTTGGTGGATAAATCAAGTAGAAAATTAAGATTATATCAAGGAAATTTATTAATTGATACTTTTCCAATTTCATTAGGTACAGACCCAAGAAGTGATAAAATCAAAATGGGGGACAGAAGTACGCCGGAAGGGATTTTTTATGTTGCACATAAAAAAGTAGGAAAATTTGGGAAAGCATTGCATATTAATTATCCAAATATTGAAGATGCAAAAAGAGGATTGTCTTCTGAATTAATTAGTAAAAGTGAATATGATTCAATTCTTAAAACTAATGAAAAATGTCAAATACCACCGCAAAATACTGATTTAGGAAGTTACATCGAACTTCATGGTGGTGGTGTAGGTAGAGACTGGACTTGGGGATGTATTGCTTTAAGAGATAAAGAAATGTCTGAAGTTTATGAATTTTCTACAGAAGGTTGTGATACTAATATAATTATTTATAAATAAATTGCATTAAGTGATATATTTAACTATAATCTCTTTATTAAATATCTGCATCTGCTAATGCAGGACTTAATTCTATCTGATTTTCCTTTTTATCAAGAGATGATTGATGTCCATCAGTAGTATAATATAGGGTATCATCGGTTTTATAATACCAAGCTCTATGGTTTGGCATTCTAGGATCACCGGTACTAAACTGTAAATCTTTAATTTCTTCTAAATTATCAGGTAAATTAATTTCTCCACTGGTCAGAGGATTATTTCCTTTAAACTTTTCTACTAATGGTGCTGCTCCTGTTGTTCCTTGAACAACTTCCAAATTTTCATATTTATAAAATAATCCTAATACTGGTTCTAATGCATCATCTCTTGATAATGGGACCACTGTATTACAAGCACTAAAATATAATCCAGTAACATCCCCACTAGGAAAATCAGAATATTCAATAACATCAATTGGTGTATGTGTTCCTTTAACAGCCGAATCTGGATCTCTCCATATTTCATCAGTATATTCATCTCCCCCAAAATGATGGCCTGTAACTACTAATTTTTCACTCGAAGTAGTTTCAGGCATATCACGACTATTCATGATATAACATCCTCCATTAATTTCACACCAATCTTCTAATGCTTCAGCTGAAGTTGGATTATCTCCTGTGATTATGATGGTAGTTCTAGCATTAGAACCTTCTGGCACACCTATAACTTGTCCAAAACTTTCAGCAAATTTTCTTTCACAATCTACACCTTGGGTACAAGTAACAAATCCAACTTCTTCAGAATCAGTTCCATCAAAAGAACTTAATGCTTTATCAATTAACCCTTCTGAAAAGTAATCTGCCACATCACTTTTTAAATGTTCATCTGTTGAAAAATGGTGTTTTTTTCGTGAACAACCATCGGCAGCACAAGATTCTTCAGTGTAATATTCAACATCAAACCTTCCAGAATTTGTTTCTTTTAAATCACCAAACACATGAATTTCTCCATTTTTTTTCACAACAATTTTACTTTCAATTGAACCAGAATCTGATAATGATATATAATTAACATAACCTGAATCTAAATCATTAACTTCTACTTTTGAATAATATACATTACTTGAAAAAGTAATGCCGTCATTATTTTTAACATGATCAAAAATAAGTTCATGCCTAAACTCTTCATTATAAATAGAGTTTCTTGTTACATCAATAATACAAGAATATTCATCCTGGCAAAAATGTTCACCATTAGAACGATATAAAGTTTGAATATAATAAACTTCAGTATCTTCATCTCCCTCAACATTAAGGGTCGCATAATTTGTTTTTAATTCAACATTACCTTTTAAGATTAAACTTTTATAATTTCCAGTTTCAGGGTCAATTATTGTACCTTTAAAACTACATTGTTTCACATAAGGTTTGTTGGTATATCTATCAACATAACCCTCCATGCTTGATATAGAAATTCCTTTATCATTTTCTTGATAGATAAAATCTCCTTGGTAAGTAACATCATCTAATTGTAAAATAGCATCTGTAAATTCTATTTTTCCAATCTCAGATATCTCCACATTTGACCCATCAACAGTTCCACCAGAGATCACCAAAACTTGCTGACCATCTTCATACACATAATCTCCTAGTTCATCTTTTTTAAAATCAATTTCATCTGAACTTGAAACTTCCAAACCGGAACTTAACACTAACCTCCCATCTTCTAAAATTGTTGCTCCATCAACCGCCAGAATATTAAAAGTACTTCCAAACTCCCCCTCAGTGACCATTGTTGTACCATCATAACTAGAAATTGTTGACCCTTCATCAGATACACCATAATTTTCTAACCAAGCTTTTTGAGCTTCAGGATTACCTTCTAAAAGACTTATATCATCAATAATTGATAATTCAAAATTTTCTGTTAATAAATCATAATTTTCATTAATTATAGTTTCTCCATCTGAATTTATATACTCTTTTTGTAATACATTAACATTATTATTTTCAATGTTATCATTAATTACTGTTATTGCTTGAGCTGGATTATTTTCAAAGGCAGCTAACATAGCATCTGGATTTGTTGCCATAATATTGGGGTCATTATACATTGCGGACCAGGCCATATCTTGATTATATTCAAATGCAGAATAAGGGTCACTTGCAAAATTATCATAAAATTGATCTTCATTATACCAATCAACTTCAGTTGTACTTGCTGGTACTACTTGTGCAACAATAAATGTAACAGAAAATAAAAATATTAAAATTACAACTAAAAATTTTAAATTATTTTTCTGGCCCATTTTTTTAATCACTTAAGTTTATATTTAATATCAGTGGTGCAATTGAAGAGTCATTATATGCGTCTTCAACATAAACATAATATAAAAATTGTCCTTCTCCAAAATTTAAAGGGTCTATACTTAATATCCCTGTATCTGAATCAATATCAATATATTCTGAATCAACATCATAAGTTAAGTTTATACCTTCAGCATCAATTTGATATTCATAAATTTCATCAAGGGTAATATTTATCTCATCAACAGCATTTAAATTTAATGGGACGAAGTCACCATAATCTTCTAGAAAAAGATTATCTTCACAGGAATAATACAAATAAAATGCATCATCATTACTTGTAACTCTTAATTTAGCTGAAACTGAATTTAATTCTAAATTTATTGAAATTTCATCTTGATATGCTACGTCATCTGAAATACCATCATTATAATTTTCAACTGGGTTAGTTTCATCATTTACAATTTTAATAAAAGAAAGATTATTAGCACTAATCTCAAAATCCATGATCTCTAAATCATCAACAGTTTGTCCACCTTCTAATAAAAAATGCAAATAACCATCTCCTTTAGTGACAATTAATCCATCTTGTTTATTATTAGACTCACTATTCACAAACAAACTTAGTTCATTAGAATTGATTATAGCTAAATTTTCAAAAACATTTTCATTATAATAAATTAAATTTTGACTATTTCCACTTCCTGAATTTTCAACTTGTGATATCTCAATTTTTATTTCTGAATTGTTACATAGGTTAGTATAATCATCAATTGATGAATATTCATAATCTAAGAGTAAAAGAAAGATTAATGGTTCATCTTCGAGTTCAAACCCATAATTTAAAGAAATGATGCTATAATCTGGGTTAGATTGTAATTTATTGTCATTATCTTCTCCTTGAATTACTGAAAGAGAATAATCATCTTGATATAACAAATTTGAATAATATCCTAAATTAAGATTAGTGGGGTCAGAATAATATTCTTCAACTATTAATTCAATTATTTCATATTTAGAAACAAAATCTAATGGTAATTCTAAACTAAAATCTTTAATCTCTTCTACTGATAACCCCTGGGAGATTTTAATCGGAAAATATAACTCAATTAAAGTTTCTTGACTTCTAAATTCAACATTTACTAATGGTTCAGAATATTCAATATTTTCAATACTTTCATTGTAGGGTGAAAAGTCATCAATACATTCTATAAAATAATCTTCAATACCTAAAGAAACTTGTTCTTCGATCATGTTAAGGTTATTTAATAAAATCTCATTTTCATAATAAACATAAGGTAAATTCATCTCTCCCAAATGCTTAGAATTATTTTCATAATTTCCGCCATGCAAAAACACATAATTTATTGCTTCAACAGAACTAGAAGATAAACAATGACTGACATAACTATTTAATGAGTTTTGATTAATAGTCAGATCAGATACCATGTTGATGGTGCCCAAATATAGAACTAAACCTACAGCTAACAAAATTACAATACCTAATATCATAAAGACAGTAACTTGTCCTTTATTTTTTAACATCTAAATATTCTCTTTTTTAATTAACATCAAATTATTATAGAAGTAATTTTATATTATATATGTTTCGATAAAATAAATTATTAATCCACTTAATCCTCTTCAGCACGGCCTTTCCTAATAAGGAGATTAGCAATTTCTGGAAAAACTTCTGCAATTTCTTCTTTTTCAAAAGGACCATACTCTTTCATATCTTTCCAAATAAATCTTGGTACTGGATGTAAGAATTTTACTTTAGTCATTTTTTGTTTAGGTTTATCTGGTTCATCTGATTGAGTTGATTTAGAAATTTCTGCTTCTTTATTTTCTTCATCTTCACCATATTGTTCTGTTTCTAGGTCTTCTTCACTTTCACTCTTTTCATCTAATTGATTTTCTGATTCAAAATCTAAATTGTCTTCTTCAGATTCAGTAGATGGTTCTTGTACTTTATGTTCTTCGGTATCTTCATCAAGGTTGGGTTCAATTGCAATTCCATCAACATTTTCAAATTTTTTAAAATTATCTTTTTTAGGTTTATCTTCCAGATAAATTTCTGTTTTACTTGAAGAAATATCTCTGTCAATAGTATGATCGGTAACTAAGAAAGGTAATTCTCCTTGAAATAATTTTAATAATACTCCTGTTCTAAACATATCAAATAATTTCACAATTCTATCATAAAACTCTTTTTCTTCTCTTAACATCATATTAGTTTCAATAATATCTGACCTGGTTCTGCTTTTGTTTAAAGCAATGTCAATAATCTTTTTCTCACGTTTTTCATAAATCTCTTTTAATATACGTTTGATGCTTCTTAACTCATATTCTAATTTTTCTCTTTCATTATTAGCAAAAAGTTCATCTTTATCTTTATGTGCGTCAAGAAGTGCTTTTTTAGTTCGGAGATATGAAACTACATCTACATGAAAAGAGTTTTCCAACTGTTGTAATTCTTCTTTCTTCTTTTCATTTCTTAATATATCGTACAACGATTCTAAAGTTACTTTGATTTCAGACATACCAACCCCCAAGTATTTTAGGTAATCTCATCGTTTTAAAACTTATCTTTTTTTGAAAACCACAATTTAAACGCAACAATCAAGATTTAAGCATAAAAAAGTTCAATTTAAATTGTCTCTTACAAGTTATAAAGTTCAAAAAAGTTTATAAAAGCCACTTAATAAAAAAGTAATCGTATGGCTAAACTAAATTTTGAAACATTATCATTCCAAGAATTTGTTTGTAATAGTGATAAAACCGAAGATAATTCAAAAGATACGTCTGTTGATTTACCTGAAAAAAGTCTTAAAATCACATTACTTAAATTTTTTAATTCAAAAATTAGTTTTAAACAATTAAATAAATATCTTGGGTCGTTCAAATTACTTGATGAACATACAATAGAATTTCCTGAAATTAAACAAGAAAAAGCAGAATTATTATTTTCTCAATTATTAGCAGACAGTTTTGAAGAATTAACCAACAGTTTAACTGGGAATAAAACATTTTACATTCATAGGAATTCAGGTGTTCCTTTAATTGGTAATGTTGCATTTGGTATTGTTTATCGTGACAGTTCTATAATTGAAATTAAACCAATCACTTCCTGTAATCTTAATTGCATGTATTGTTCTGTTTCTGAAGGGCTTAACTCTGATAAAAAAGATTTTGTGGTTGAAAAAGAGTATTTAATTGAAGAACTTTCTAAATTACTTAATTTCATTAATAAAAATGTTGATCATGAAAAAGTAGAAGTTCATATAGGTGTGCAAGGGGAGCCTTTTCTTTATGCCGATATGGAAGAATTAATCAGTGAAATACAACAAATGAGGAATGTAAGTTGTGTTTCTATCGATACAAACGGGACATTACTTACCAAAAATATTCTTGACAGACTTAGCAAAAATGGTAAGTTAAGAATAAATTTTTCTTTAGACGCTATTGAACCTGAATTGGCTAAAAGAATGGCTGGTGTTGACAATTATAATGTTAAACATGTTACTGAAATGATTAAATATGCTTCTGAAAAAGTTAAAGTTTTAATTGCACCAATAATTGTTCCTGGATTCAATGAGCAGGAGATGGAAAAAATTGTTGAGTTTGTTAAAAGTTTGCCCAACGAACCGATTTTAGGAATACAAAATTTCTTAAATTATAAAACAGGGAGGAATCCTTGTCGTGCATGGACTTGGCAAACTTTTTATTTATTTTTATCAGAACTTAGTGAAACGCATGGTTACAAATTGAAGTTATGTAAAGAAGATTTCAATATTCATAAAACTAAAGAATTGCCTAAACCATTCAAATTGGGTGATGTCATAACTGCTAAATTGGTGATCGAAGATAGATTTAATCGTTCTTGTATTGCGGTTGCAGGTAATAGGAATATTTCTGTACCTAACTGTCCTTTCAGAGAAGGGAAGAAAGTTAAATTGAAACTATCTCGTGATAAACATAACGTTTTTGTTGGTAAGTTAGTTGGGAAATAAGAACTTTTTTTGTAATTGATTTAGTTTTCTAATGAATTAAGGTGGGTCAAATAACCTTGCATTAATCCTGCAATATATTCCAATTTTTCACTTACATTAAGTTTTCTATATCCCTCTAATGGTTCGAATGAGATTTCTTTAATTGAGTTTGTGGTTCTGTAAATATTTCTTCCAATGTATTTACCTAACTCTTGTAAATCATTATATTCAATAACTTTGATTTCTTCTCGGATTTCACCAATACCTTCATTGATCATATCGGTTAAAGATACAAATCCTTTAGTTTTAGGTGCATTTATTTTACGAAGTTGATTGCATCTTAGGAGACTAGGTTTTTTAGTGTTATAATTAATCCCTACATGCCCTATAGAATCTGAAATTACTATCTCATTTAATCCTTGGTGAAATGTCATAGTTATATTTTTTAAAGATTAATTTATAAAACTTTAGTTATAAAAACATATATAATCACTTTAATACTTCATAACGTCTGCCTAATCTTTCTACATAATTTAGGAATGAGTTTCTATCATGTTCACTTGTTCGATTACTATCTCTCCCATTAGCTTTTCTGTTAAAGTAAACGTCAAACAGTGCTTCTCTGAATTCGTGTCTTGCAACAGCATAATCAAATCTTCTAGGTGGTCTATCAATTTTTTGTGTAAATCCTTTGGGACATATTACTATCTTGCCTTGACCAATAATCTCTACTGGAGAGTCCTTGATTCTAGATTTTCCATTTTTACCATAAATTCTAACTCTTCCACTTCCATCATCTAAATATTCAAAGTTTTCAGATATTCCAGTTTTAACTAAATTAAGTTCGTATCTACTTCTTCCTGGTGTGAAAGTTGATGTTTGTAAATTATAATCTTCAACTCTCCCATAAAAATTATTCAATAAATCAGATAATTCATTAAAAACAGCCTTGTCGCTATCATTACGAACACCAGTGATTCTAATGCTTGGATAGTTACTTGAGGCGGAAAATCTATTAATATGTGGCATTTTATAACTAAATATAAGAAAGATTTATAAACTTTTTGTTACTAAAAAGTGAATAATTTTCAAATTCGAAAATTAAGGTGAAAATCAAAAATGGTTAAGAAAAAAGAAAAAGCAAGAGCATTAGAATTTATTTGTGATCAATTGGAAGATTCTATCTTTACAATTGATGATACTTATGAGTATGGTGTGGAATTTCATTGTCAAATGCAGGATAATAGTAGGAGGGATATTGATTTGGTATTTGCAAATTTATTGCCTAACCAATCAACTTATTTAGATTTATTACAAGATAATACAAGGAAAGGAATCTATACTGCAGCTATTTTTTACAAAGATGGAAAAAGTGCTTTTGCTAGGTTAGTTGATAGAAACCCTGCTTGGAGGGGTGAAAAAAGTTTGAAAAGATATACTTCTCAGCAAATTAACCAAATGTTACATCTTAGAGGGATGGAAAAAAAAGTTTTAGGGAGTCATGGTAATGAAAGATTTACTTTTTACCAACCACAAACTGTAAGGTTAATTGAATCAATTAGGCAATTTAATTTAGGGGATGTTTGGTTAGATTATAGTCATATTGACGAAGATGATCGTAAATTTGATTTTGTAGAAAATAGAAAAGCGATTGATTATAAGTTACCAGAAGAATTATCTTTAATTGATCCTTCTGCTTCAGTTGAATTTAGCAGAACAAGAAGGTTAAGAGCTTATTTAATACCTCATATTGGGGGGATTAGGTAAATAAAATGAAATTTAACCATTTCGGAACATTTGTAGGATATCTGAAACATGAGATTAAATTAGGTGAACAATATCACATGGGTGTAGACCTTCAACCAGGATATACTGCTGCAGATAGGGGGATTTATGATTGTGTGAGAACTTACACTGTAACTGATAGTCAAAGCCAAATCATTGCTTCTCATAAGGTTAAAAATATAATGTATGATGATAGGAAAGAATTGGAAGAAGATGTGTCTCATTATCATGCTGGTAGCATATTTGGTGAATTAAGACCTTATTTTAAGGAGAAAGACTTAGAATTGATTGTTCGAGGTGGCATGTTTCGATTAGAAAAGGTTGAGTAATAATATGCATTTTCAAACACTCAATCCAAAAACACAATCTTTTTAAACGTTAATAATTCTATTTAGTTCTACTTTATTATTTTAGTATCCAAAGAGAGGGGATATTTGTGACAAAGATAAATAGATTAACTGTTCATGGTTTCAAGAGTTTTGCACACAAAACTGATATTGAGTTCGGTGATAAATATAATTGCGTGCTTGGACCAAACGGTTCAGGAAAAAGTAACATTGGTGATGCATTATGTTTCGTTCTAGGTCGGTTATCTGCTAAATCTATGCGGGCAGAGAAAGCTGCAAATTTAATCTTTAATGGTGGGAAAAAACATAAACCTGCCAAAATGGGTATGGTAGAGATTGAGTTTGATAACACTTCTAATGTGTTCCCTCATGATAATGATACAGTTAAAGTCTCTAGAGTGATCACTAAATCTGGTAACAGTATTTACAAAATTAATGGTAAGAAATATACCAGAACACAAATCATAGATTTATTATCTTCTGCTCAGATTAATCCTGATGGGTACAATATTATCCTTCAAGGTGACATTACTAGGTTTGTAGATATGCATCCTGTTGAAAGGAGAAAGATTATTGAACAGATAAGTGATGTTTCTCATTATGAAGAAAAGAAAAGGAAAGCTCTTCTTGAACTTGATAAAGTTGAAGATAAATTAAACAATGCAGGTATCATACTTAAAGAAAGGAAAGCTTATTTGCGTGAACTAAAAAAAGATCGTGACCAGGCACTTAAATTTAAAGAACTTAAATGTAAAATTGATTCTAGTCGTGCGACACATATTCATCTTAAAATTGAAACTAGAAGTAAAGAAAATTCTGATTATGTTGAAAGAATTAATAAATTGGAAGAGAAAAGAAAAGGTTACGATGAAAATATTGACAAGTTAAGGGCTGAAATTCAGGGGAAACGTAACTTAATTTCTGACATTAATAAAGAGATTGAACAAAAAGGTGAAAAGGGACAAGTTGAATTAAGTAATCAAATTGAAGAACTTAAAACTGAACTTATCCAGGATAAAACTAGGGTTTCTACACTTAAAGATGAAATTAACAAGATTGAGTTAAGAAAAGCACAGTTTCATGAAGAGATGAAAGAACTGAAAAATAAGTGCCAAGGAAATAATGATGAAATTAAAGAAATAAATCATACTATTGCTAGGAACAAAAAAGAATTGATAGAATTTGAACAGAAAATTTCTGAGTTTAGAAAGAAACATAAAATGGGTTCTGGTAGTGAATTAGAATCAAATTTAGCTTCTAAAGATCAAGATATTGAAAAATTGCAAGAAGAAGTACAAAAAATTAGGCAGCAACAGCAAGATTTGTTAAGAGAAAAAGATCGGGTAGAATATCAGATTCAAAATTTGGACCAGCAAATTAAGAAAGTTGAAGAAATTAAAAAACAAAATAAAGAACAAGTTGATGATCTTAAAAGTAAAAAGAACGAATTCAAAAATGCAACATTACAATTAAACCAATGTTTAGAACAAGATAGTAGTTATGCTTCACAGTTAGCTAATGCAAGAAGAAATTTGGTTGAACAACAAGATGAGTTTGCTAAACTTAACGCTAAAACTCAATCTATCCAAGTTAGTATGTCACAGAACCGGGCAGTATCAAACATTTTAGAAAATAAAAGAAAATTTCCTGAAGTTTTTGGGACAATTGCTCAATTAGGTCAAGTTAATAAAAAATATTCTCAAGCTTTAGAATCAGCTGCAGGAAACAAAACTAACTTTTTAGTTGTTAAAGATGATAAATCTGCTGCTGAATGTATCAAATATTTGAAAGATAATCGGTTAGGTTCAGCATCTTTCATTCCATTAAATAGGATTAGATACAGGGAAATTAACAGCGGAGATAAACAATTATTAAAACAAAGTGGTGTGCATGATTTTGCATTAAATTTAATTGATTACAAAAGTGAGTACAAGAAAGCTTTCTCTTACGTGTTTGGTAACACTTTAATTGTTGAAGATATTGATTCTGCAAGAAAAGTTGGTATTGGTAAGGTCAGGATGGCTTGTCTTGATGGTAATATGGCCGAATCTAGCGGTGTTATGAAAGGTGGGTTCTTGGCAAGAAAAGCTGCATCTGCGTTCCAAGAAAAAGATTCATTACAGAAACTTGACAAAATGGAATCTGAGATTAATGAACAGAAAAGAGTTATCGCTAACCTTGAACATAAACGTGAAAGTAACGAAAATCAGATTGATAATTTAAGAAAACAAAAAGGTGAATTGGAAGGAGAGATCATTACTTTAGAAAAAACTTTACATCTTGACAGTTCAGATCTTGATGCTAGTGCTAATCTTAAAAAAGAACTTAAAGGTAGATTGAAAGAAGTTGACAGTTTAATTTCGGAAGTACAAAAAAATATTTCTATTATTAACAGGGAATTAGCGGGTTTGAAATCTGATAAACAAATGTTAAGAACTAAACTTACTGAATTAAACAACCCTAGGTTAATTGCTCAGTTAAGTGCGTTTGAAGAATCTAGACAAAAATGTCGTGAAACTATTCTCACTAAAGAAAATGATCTGAAAAATTTAACTAGCCAATCAGAAAAGTTAATTTTACCAGAGATAGAAAAAATTCAAGAAATTCTTAAACAACACAATAAAGAACAGGAAGATTTTAAGTTTGAAATTAAAGATTTAAGTGAAAAAGTTAAAGTTAAAGATTCAGAATTAAAAGTAAAAGAAGTAGAAAGTAAAGCGTTTTATTCTAAATATAGTGAGATGTTTAACAAGAGAGAAAAGTTAAGCAACCAAATAAATGATATTGAAAATAAAGTTGAAAAAATTAGGGATACTAATCGGGCCTTGGAACGTGACCACAATTTAATCTCTTTAAAAAATGCTGAAGTTAAAGCTAAACTCTCAGTTTTACAAGAAGAGTTTGAAAAGTTTAAAGATGTTGAACTTGTAAAAAATAAAACTGAACAAGAACTATTTGCAGAAATATCTAAGTTTGAAGCTATGTTATCTCAAATGTCTGCAGTTAACATGAAAGCTTTAGAAATTTATGAAGAAGTTGAAAAAGAGTTTAATTCTTTAATTGAGAAAAAAGAATCTTTGCATGAAGAAAAAATTGAAGTGTTAAGTTTAATGAACGAAATTGAAGTTATGAAAAAAGAACATTTCATGAAAACTTTTAATCAAGCAAACGATCATTTCAAGAAAATATTTACTAACCTTTTCAAGAAAGGTGATGCGCATTTACAATTAAATAATCCAGGCCAACCATTTGAAGATGGTTTAAGTATTAAAGTAAAATTGAGTGGTAAAAGGTTTATGGATTTGAAATCTTTGTCAGGTGGAGAAAAAACATTAACTGCATTGGCATTCATTTTCGCTATTCAGGAATACCAACCCGCAAGATTTTACATTTTAGACGAGATTGACGCAGCTTTGGATAAACATAATTCAGAACTGTTGGCAAACTTGATCAGTAGTTATTCTGGTAATGCCCAGTACATTGTTATTAGTCATAACGATTCTATAATCTCAGAAGCAGACACATTGTATGGTGTATCCATGAACAATGGAATTAGTAAAGTTACTAGTTTGAAGATTTAGGTTTGTATCTCTTACCACTACGTTTATTTATAGTTTTTGATTTGACATAGTTATTATGGTTCACAAAGATATTTTTGAAAAAGAATTTATGAATTTAGTTTTATCTTCTAAGAGGTCCAATTATTTTATCAACCAAAATTCTAATTTAGTGCCGATAGTTCTTAATAACTCTTTCTCTTTTGAAGATTTCTTAGTATTTAATATGGGAAATAATTGTAATCTTATTTTACCTCCTTGTAATTTAATTGTAAATAACACTATTAAAATAAGGGATTTGAAAAATGTTTGTTTTACTGGTTCGATTGAAAATAATTCAATCAGAACTAATGTTTTTTTAAATGGTGGGCATTCTCTTTTTGAAATAATTAACTCTGAGAATATTTTATTTCAAAACTTAAATCTTATCGGACCTCATAGTTATTTTAAAGAAAGTGTTGGAATTATGTTTAAACACTGTGATTCTGTTCGAGTAAATAGGTGCAATATTAAGAACTTTGGAAGGTCAGGTATTGAATTTTTTTATTCAAATGGTTTGGTTAATCAATCAATTATTTCCTTTAGTTTGATGAAAGATACTTCTGGTTGGAAAAATGATTTAGGAACAAGAAAAAATATGGGTTATGGGGTAAATGTAAATTCTAGTCAAGTTAAAGTATCTCGATCATTAATTGAGAAATGTAGTCATGCGATTGCTTCTAGTGGGATTAATGTTCATTATAACTTTACTACGAATTTGGTGAGGCAGTGTGGTTTAAATCTTTTACCTTTTGGAGATTTAGAACTTAATGGACATGCTATTGATACTCATGCTAATCATGAAGGGACTTTTCATATTGCAAGAAACCTTATTTACAAAACTAATGTGGGAATTTGGTTAAGGGGGGGCAATGGTTCAGTTGAGGATAATTATTTTATTAATTGTAATGAGGGTGTTAGGGTTGGTCCAACTTATTCTGAGTACAATAATCTTTTAAAGTTAGGTCAGCCTAGTAAGCGACAATCAGTTAATTTTTCAGAAAACTATTTTGATGACATTTTTGAAGATAAAAAAATCACTTTAGTTAATTATGATTCTTGAATAACTTTATTTTACTCTCATCTCTCAACCCTTACATCGCAGAAACCTTTAAATACTATTAATATTTAATTATTACTCAGTATAAGAGGTAAATATAGATAGATGGTAGACAGCATGTTTAGGGAAACTATTGGTTTTTTTGAAGTCCTAGGGTTATATGATGTTATTTTACCCTTCTTGTTAGTGTTTACAATTGTTTTTGCAATTTTAGAAAAGACAAAAATTCTAGGTACTGATAAAGATGGTAGTACTAAAAAGAACATTAATGCTATCGTTGCTTTTGTAAGTGCATTTTTAGTTATCGCTTCTACTACGTTAGTATCTACAATTAACGAAGTTATTGCAAATACTGTACTTATCTTAATACTAATCATTTGTTTCATGTTACTTGTCGGTGCAATGCACACGGGTGAGAAAGAGTTTAGTTTAGAAAACTTTCCTGCTTGGATGAAATTTTTCATGTTTTTAATATTCATTGGTATTTCAGTAATCTTCATTAATGCATTAGGTTGGTTTGAAGGATTACTGACTTTATTAAATCAAATGGATATGGAATGGGTAAGTAGTTTTGTTTTCCTATTAATTATGGTTGGGTTTGTTTGGTTCATTGTAAGGGATCCAAGTCCAAAAAAGAAAGATTAAAGTAAATTAATGAAAAGATTAAAATACTTTATAATTATTATTGCTTAAAGTAAAAAATAAAAAGAGGTCGTTCAAGATGGCAACATTTTCCAATTTAGCATACTATTTCCAAGCATGGGGGGTTGTAGATTTCCTTTTACCATTCCTGTTAGTGTTTACAATTATTTTTGCAGTAATGCAAAAAACTAAAATCCTTGGCGATAAAAAACAGTTTAATGTTATAATTGCATTAGTGTTAGGATTATTGTTTGTAACACCACACATTACCGGTTCTTATCCTTTGGGTTATGATCCAGTACAAGTTATGAACTCTGCATTACCTAGTATATCGTTGGTGGCTATTGCTGCAATCATGTTATTATTGTTAATGGGGATATTTAGTACTGACTTTTCTAAAGCTGCTGCACCTGTAATCGCAGTAGTTGCAATTGGTTTTGTAGTGTTTATATTTGGGGCAGCATTAAATTTATGGCAAGGACCTTACGACGTTTTCAATTGGTGGACTGCCGAAGTCACAGAACTGTTGATAATCTTGTTAGTGTTCGGTTTATTAGTGTGGTTCATTACTAAAGATGATAAACCTAAAAGTGGCGGCAATGAAATGCTAAAAAGTTTTGCTAAGATGTTTGAGAAGAAATAAATCAATCAAGGTAAAAATAAGGAAATAAAATGGTTAGTGTAATTGATTTGGGATTAGTAAATTACTTTAGTATTATTTTTCCTTTTTTACTAATCTTTTCTCTTGTTTTTGCAATTTTACAAAAAGTTAAGATTATTGGTGATTCACCTGTGATCAATGCAGTGGTAGCATTTTCTGCAGCTATGCTTGCAATTCTTTCCGATACTGTAGTTGCTATGATAGTTTTTATTGCACCATGGTTTGTGGTAGTGTTCGTTTTCCTGATCCTGTTATTAATGGCATTTCAAATACTTGGTGCTAAAGATGCTGATTTGGCATTAGCTGTTAGGGACAAGTCTGTTCAGTGGGTAATTTTGGGTATAGCCATTGTAATCATCTTAGCAGGTTTTGGTAATGTTATGGGTCAAGATTTGTTGGAACAATCGCAACAAACTGGTGAAACAGTTGATTCTAGTGGTGAATTAACTGATTCCGGAGATTTCGATGAGAACTTAATGACAACACTGTTTCACCCTAAAGTACTTGGTTTAATTGTCTTGTTTGGTATAGCAATCTTCTCGGTTGCATTACTAACTAATTAGTTTATTTTTTACAGTTATTCTTATTTAATTTAATTTTTAGTAACAGTAAGCTAGAAATCTTTATAAAAAATATAATCTCTTTTAGTTTGCATGTTAAATCTTAGAGAGAAAGTTTTGAATTTTATTAGTTCTTATTTATCTCCCTATTATTCTGAAAATGAGGAATTTATTAACTTGTGTGGTAAAGTTAATTTGTTAGAAAATTATGATGGTGATTTAAGTGATGGGAGAAGTAATGTTGATCAATTTCAAGATGAAATTGATCGGGTAGCTTCTTTAGCAACTATGCATAATCTGCCTGAAGATTTGAATGAATATTTTTCTGGAAGAATGGTGGGCATGGGCCCAACTGGTAATATTTACAATCAATATGTTAATAAAAAAATTAGGAGAGAAGGTGACTTTGCAATATTTGCTAATCTTGGGTTTGGTAATGCTTCTAGTTATGCTGAACATTTAGAAAGTCTCAAAGATCAATGTAGGAAAAAAGGAGTTGTTTATGCGATTGGTGTAATTAATAACCCAATTGTTGAAGAAGATAAGGAACCTATATTTGAAGATGATAAATTTGGAACTTACAACGGGGAATTGTTTGTGGTTGAAGTATCTGTACCTGAATTCGGTTATTCTAAAAGGATTATTAGAACTGATAATTTTCTTAGAGAACAAGTTGTTTTTACAGATAAACATGGCCTTAACTATTGGGCAGACTTAAATCAAGAGTTTGAAATAGAAGAAATTAATTCTCCAATGGGAATTATCTCTAACAAAAGAAGTAGGGAGTTTAAAGAATTTGAAGCTAAAAGATTACAGGTTGAAATGAATCTGTATTATGAATTAACTGATTTTGTTGCGGCTTTATACAAACCTTTAATCCCTTTCTGAAAATTAATAAGAATTAATTAATAATAAATATGTAAAAAAAATAAACATAATTTTATTTTCCTTCTTTTATTTTTGAAGTTATATGTTTAAGTTCTTTAACATTCTCTGTAAATACTGGCACAACATCTTTGAAAACTTTACCTACTGCTTTTAGTTCTGTTCCAACTTCTTGCATTTTATTGTCGTAATCTTCCATTTTACCTAGTACTCCTTGGTGTAAAGTTTTGAAATCTTCTTTTAGTTTACCTAACTCAGTATCCATTCGGTTAATCTTTTCAGTCATTTTATCTTTCCAATCAATAATTTTCCGAACTTCAGCAATTAGCTCATCCCACTTTTCGTCAATGATACCTTCAGTAATCTCTTCTATCCTTTCATAAATGTTATCTGCACCATTTCCTCCACTTGGTTGGTTTTGTGGCATTTGTGGTCCTTGCGGCATATCTTGGTAATTTGGTGGTTGCGGTGTTCCGCCTCCATAATTTTGATCTTGCATTGGCATGTTTTGTCCTCCTTGATTTCCATAATCATTATTTTGTGGCATTGAATTGTTTATCTGACTTAATGCAGATATTACTTGAGTTTCATTTACTCCTTGACCTTTCATTTCGTTAATTATCATATCATCTGTAAGCCCTTGTTGTCTTAATTGAGATATTTTTTCAGGAACATTAATTTTTGGTTGATTAGAAGGGAATAATGGCATTTTTACTTAACCTCCTTTTTGTTAATTTTTTGATCGACATTATCATCATTTTTCTTCTCACTTTTAGATTCTGTTTGAGCTAACCTAATCTCTCTTAACATTTCTTCTTTTTTTGTTTCAAATAATCTTTCTAAGTCCTTTTGAGTAACAAAATTTAATGGGTTCCAGAATTCGATATATTTTTTAATAACTTCAACTTCTTCTTTTCCAGCAGTTTGTTTAATTTCTTTAATTAACATATCAATTTTAGTGTTAGATAATTCTACCTCATGTTTTGCATCAACAAAATCTTTTTCCATTGATTTAACTTTTTTACTGGATTCTTGGCCTTTTTTACCTAAATTATCTTTAACTAAATTAAATTCTCTTTCTAATCTGTTAATTTTTATTTCTAGGGCCTTTAACCAAGTATACAATTTAGCATTATCAAAACTGTTTGGTTCATTTTTAGCTGTATCTTTTTTAACCATTTTTGATTTGACTTGTTTTATTAAATTTAGTTTTATGTTAATTTTATATCTTGTGGTGTGGGAAATTATTTAAACCATGAAAATTTAACTACAATATAATATTTAGTATTATACTATACTTTTACTAAATAAATAAGATTTACTCTTATAAACTTGTGTGATTGCTAAAGAGTAGTACTTAGGTTAAATTAACTAACAAAAAAAGAATTAAAAGGTAGATGATGGTTGACATAGATACAGATAAAAAATGTTTTGATTACGAAACTTACCATGAAGGTGAGAATAAAGTATTAAAAATTTATTTAGAGAGTTGTGCTATTCCCCCTTCTATTGAGTACAGTCCAGAATGTATGGCTAAAGTTATTGATTTAATTCTTAAAGTATCTGGTGTTACTAATGTTGTTCTTTCTCAACGAAGAAGTTATGATTACGATTTTTCCCAGGTAGAAATTTTAATTGAACTTGCTAGATTATACCATAAAATCAACAAAGAAGAACGTTACAAATATTCTTTTTTGGTAACCGATCCTTTACATGAACGTTATATCAGAGGAAGTTATGCAGAATTTCAAAGGATTAGTTCAAAATTACTTAAAGAAGATCCATTATCTGCTTATGTTAAACTTAAAAGGTTGGAACGAGGAGAAAAAGTTAAGTTAGATAACCTTTTTGATCCTCGACATAAAGCAAGTCAACAAAAATATTTTACTATTTTGCAAGAAATTATTCATTTGTTGGAGAATACTAAACTTATTAAAAATTTATTACCTCATATTAAAGATTATAAATTAGGTGATCGGCAAATTTATTCTTACATCTTTCATCCATTAACTAAACCTGATTTTATGTACACTAAACTGTTGAGTGAATATCCTGTTGATAGTGAATTGTTAGACTCTTATACTTTTGGTGATAATGACAAAACTGAAGTTAACATTTTTGGGTTTGAAGATAGCATTCGTAACTTGTACCATATTTCTACTCCTGAAATGAGGTTCAATGAAGAAGAGTATGAACTGTTGGATGATGCAAAACGTATTCTGTCTGAACATAAACCAGGGAAAGAAGAGTTTGTTGATCCTGAAAGAATGAGGGAAGTTTTTTTTAATATTAGTCGGGATTTAATCACTGACCTTGCTGCTCATAAAAATTTGAAATTAAGGGACAAAAGAATTGAAATGTTGGCTAGGACTTTGTTAAGGTTTACAGTTGGTTTTGGTTTAATTGAAATGATGTTAACTGATCCGAAAATACAGGATGTTAACATAAATTCTCCGAACGGTTCATTACCAATATTTATTGTACATCAAGATTTTGGTGACTGTTACACTAACGTTTATCCCACTCCTCAAGAAGTTGATAGTTGGGCAACAAAATTAAGGCTAATGTCAGGGAGACCGTTAGATGAAGCTAATCCTATCCTTGATACGGAAATTTCTACTTCTACCTTTACTGCAAGAGTTTCAGCAGTTACTGCACCATTAGACCCTTTTGGGTTAGGTTTTTCGTTCAGAAGACACCGGGACCATCCTTGGACATTCCCATTATATATGATACCTAAATTTAAGATGATGAACAAAGTTGCAGCTGGTCTGTTAAGTTTTTTAATAGATGGAAATGTAACTTTACTTATTGCAGGTACTAGAAGTTCTGGTAAAAGTAGTTTATTGGGGAGTGTATTGGTAGAAATCATGCGAAGGTACAGAATTATTACTATTGAAGACACTCTTGAATTACCATGTGATTCACTCCGAAAGTTAGGTTATAATATTGAATCTTTGAAAGTTGGTTCTGCTTTATCTTTACAGAAAGGTTCTGAAGTTGACGCATCTACTGGCATCAGGTCGACATTACGTTTGGGAGATTCGGCCTTGTTTGTTGGTGAAGTTAGAAGTAAGGAAGCGATTTCACTTTATGAAGCAATGAGGGTAGGTGCAGCAGCTAACGTTGTAGCGGGTACAATCCACGCAGCCTCACCTTATGGTGTATATGATAGAGTAGTTAATGATATTGGGGTTCCGAAAACTTCATTTAAAGCAACTGATATTATTGTGATCGCTAATCCTGTCAGGTCTGCTTCAGGTTTACATAAATTGAAAAGGGTGTTAAGGGTTACCGAAGTAAGAAAAACTTGGGAAAATGATCCTTTATCTGAAGGTGCGTTTGTTGATTTGATGGTGTACAATCCTCAGACTGATGAGTTAGAAGTTACTAAAGATTTAATGAACGGTAATTCGGAAATTTTGAAACGTATTGCTGGTAATATTAAAGATTTTGCAGGTGATTGGAATTCTGTTTGGGAAAATATTTTGTTAAGGGGGGATTGTAAAGAAGCAATAGTAGAAGCTTATACTAAAACTGGTAATGGTGATTTGTTAGAAGCAGATTTTGTAATTAAAGCTAATGATAAACTTCATATCATCTCTGGTAAAATTCGTGAAGAGTATGGTCGGTTAGATTCTAAAAGAATCTTGTTTGAGTATAAGGAATGGTTAAGGAAAGAAGTCAGAAAAATGAAAGGTGAATGATTATTTTTAATAATCTCTGGGGCTTCTAATTAGTTTGGTCCAATCGTTTTGATTATTGTTAATGTATCCTTTGGTAGTTCTTACATCTTTGTGTCCTAATAACCTTTGAATATCAAAAATGTTAGTATTATTTTGTTTAAGGTGTGTGGCAAAACTGTGCCTTAACCTGTGTGGTGTTACTTGTTTTACTATTTTAGCTTTTTTGGAAGCTATCTTTAAAATTTCTTGTACTGTTCTTGAAGTAATATGTCCTTGTTTTGAATCAAACAAATATTGGTTTTTTGTATGTCTTTTTTTGCTAATATAATTTATAATCTCTGTGACATTTTTTTGTGAAATAATCGTGTAACGATCTTTTTTACCTTTACCTTGTTTAACTAATAATGTTTTATTTTTTAGGTCAATATCATTCAATTTTATTTTGATTAATTCACTGATTCTGATTCCGCTAGAATATAGTAATGATATGATTAATTTATGTTTAATATTATCTGTAACTTCTATCAGTTTAACAATTTCTTCTTTACTTAAGATTTCTTTAATTTTTTGTTCTCTTTTTTGAAAACTTATTTTTTCAAACTTTCTTTTACATATTTGTGTGTAATAAAAATTAATTGAGTTGTGAGCAAGATTTACGTATGAACTTGAATATCCTCTTGAAATTAAGTGTAGTAAGAATGATCTTATATCTTTATAATTAACTTCTTGAGTTTTTTTGTTACAGAATTTGATGAATTTTTTGTTAAAGTAAAGGTAAGATTCACTAGTTCTTTTAGAATAATTTCTTAGTTGACATTCTTCAATTAAAGTTTTAAACATTTTTTCTACCTCCTTTTTACAGAAGGTAGTTATGTGGGGCTTTTACTTATAAATAATCTGTATACTTGACCAGTGGGTAAGTGGGGGGGTTTGTTTCAGGTGGAAAATCTCCCTACTGACAAGATTTTCTCGAATTAGCCCTTGTGACCTTTCACCTAACTGTTTCCAACCTTCGCCTAGAAACAGTTCCATACAATTTTCTCGTCTTTAAAAAACTTATTTTTGGTTCACTTCGTTCACATTTATTTACGAGAAAACTTCTTCGCTAACGCTTGACCACATTGCATTCTCAATTCATGATGTTCGTTTCACTCACTCATTCTGTTTCGGGGTATAGAACAGCGACTAAATGGTTCACTCGTTGCACTTCGCTCTCCCAAATTTCTTTGCTTTGCTCAGAAACTTCATTTAGTCGCGATGTTATACGCAATATTACTCGGAGCCAGCCCTACACAACACATTTAAATAACATTTGTAATTCTTTTATACTATGAATCAATACGAAGAAAGATTAAAGAAATTTTTACAAGAAAATAATATTCAAGGCGAACATCTTAGTTTCAATCAATCATGTCATTCTGTTGAAGATGCGTCTAAAGCTGTAAATGCAAATACTGATGATTTTGTAAAAAATATTTGCATGATTGATTCGAATGGAAATCTTATTGTTGCTATTGTCAAGGGTGAAGATAGAGCAAGCACTTCACGAGTTAGTAAAGCCTTGAATATTGAAAGACCACGAACCGCCACACCTGATGAAATTTTGCAGAAAACAGGATATCCTTGTGGTGGAACCCCCTCATTTGGTTATGATGCAAAATTTCTTATTGATCAAAGAGTTATCGAAAAAGATATTGTTTACACTGGTGGCGGTTCTGAAAATTCGCTTGTAAAAATTTCTACAAAAGAATTACAAAAAGCTAACAATGGTGTAATTGTAAGAGTTAGAAAATAACGGGCTGGCTCCTGCGTCATACTGTCGCTCCGTTTCACTCCGCGATTTTTTCTTGCAGAAAAAACGTATAACAAGGATTATGAGGAAAATCCTTGCAGGATTTTACCCAAATTCGCTTCGCGAACTTCTCATAATCCTGATGTTAAATACAATAAATTTGGAGCCCCTTGAAGAGAATTAATGCTTCAAAACCGATAGATTTATATACTTATTTACTCCTTATAAGTAATAACGTGGCTAGTAAATCATTATATGAAAGATTTGAAGATGTTCCTTTCTTGCAACATTTGCGAGGAGGTTGCAGTTGGCAAGAATTAGAGCAAGCAGTAGTTGGAAATCTAAAAGAATTGCCCTCTATTTTTCCCACAATCAGATCCTTAGAAGAATATGTTGAAAATCAAGATTTACCCGAGGGTGCTTATCTGTTGGAAAAACCCCCTTACGAATCAGATTTTCAAACTTTACAAAGACTACCAATTTCTAAAGGAAATTTAGAAACAGATATATTATTAATCGATTCTTCTTGGTATGTTAATCTGAGAGGAATTCATGATTCCTTACCAAAGGTTTTACATGCAATAAAAAATTCAGGAGTATACAAAGCTGAAATGCATTCACATCCTGGATATGATGAATTAGCGAGTTTTCCTTCAGATGAAGATCTGGATTTTTCTATTGATACACTTGATGGTAATCATGAAGTATTTTATCATAATGGATTATTTAGATATAACACTCCTTCAAATCTTCCAATTTCAGATGGAATTGATTCAAACACCAGAAGGGCACATATGGAAGCATGGAGATATTTTATTTTAGAAGAAAAAGGAATAAAAAATGAAGATGATTTTAATGGATATGGTCCAATAGGTTTGAAAAAAGAATTTCTCTCAAAATATTATGGATTAGAATATATTGGTTGGGATGAATCCAGGATTAAAGATCTATTGCAATCAAAGGAAAGATTGTAACGGGGCTCCAAATTTACTCTTCGGAATTTTTTTGCTTCGCAAAAAACCGTCTTGCAGACTATTCCTCGTTCCTATCGGAAGTATTTAACATCGATTAAGAGGTAAATTTTCTTGCAGAAAATTTCCCCAAATGCTCACTACGTTCGCACTTCTCTTAATCGCGATGTTATACGCAATATTACTCAGGAGCACATTTATATATTTCAAAGTTTATTTTTAAAATATGAAACCCATTTACATTAAAAAAGAGGTCGCACTAAAAAAAGTTTCAGTAAAATATAATCCGATTGTTAAAGATGTAAAATCAGAATTGCTGAAATTTTCTGATAAAATCCACAGCATTTATTTATATGGGAGTGTTGCTACAGGAAAAGCAAAATCTCCAACCTCTGATTTAGATATAGTGGTAGTTCTAAAAGCAAAACCAAGCACAAAATTGAAAGCTCAATTAAAAGATTTAGAAACTTCACTTTCGGAAAAATATCAAAAAGTATTCAGGGAAGTTGGTTTTGCTATCACTTACAAAAATGAAGTTTTACGAGGTAAAGAAGCATTCGGTTGGAGATTTTTTCTCACAATTCTAAGCGTGAAAATTTTTGGAGATAATCTTTTTCAAAAAGAGATGAAGTTTAGCCCAACAAAAAAGTTAGCCAGAAATTTGCATTCAGATGTCGATAAAAATATTGCAGAAGCAAAAAAGAAAATAAAATCTGCAAATTCTGAAGAAGCTAAACTTCAAATAAAATCAATAATGAAAAAGATTATCAGAACTGCATTTTCCATCGTGATGGAAGATGAAAATTACTGGACTACTGATCTTGATGAAATGACAAAAATTTTCACTAAATATTTTCCTGAAAAAAAGCAACAAATAAATGCTGTTTTGAAAATGGCTGAAAGTAAATCGCCAGATAGAAAGAGTGCGACCTCAATTCTTAACAATTTTGGTAAATGGGTTTCATCTGAATATTTTAAACGAATGTAATGTGCCCCTTGCGTCATACTGTCGCTCCGTTTCACTTCGCGATTTTTTCTTGCAGAAAAAACGTATAACAAGGATTATGAGGAAAATTCCTGCTGAATTTTCCCAAATTCGCTTCGCGAACTTCTCATAATCCTGATGTTAGTTTCAATTAAATTTTCACCATTTTCTTTTTAGAAAAAAGAAACAAAAAGAGGGTAAATTAAACATTTTTTTTTTGTGTTCCAAAAACATCCTTATTGCCAATTTTTGCTTTCTCAACTGTTAACTTAATCCTCTTAGCTCTGGTTTCTTCACGTTTCCCACGTAAAATCCATCTATAAAACACCTTTTTGAGAGAAACAGAGTACTTTTCAAAATTATCTTTAGCTTTTTTATTTTTATTCAATGCTTTCTTTAACTCAATAGGCATATCAGGGTTTTTTGGTATGCCAAAATCATGTGTTGGCTTTTTTAATCCTTCTTTGTAAAACTTTAATCCAATAGCAGTCATTTTTTTTTCTTTAATCAATTGTTTACCATACATCAGGGTATTATCACTCCACTTACTATTTTTATTCCTTCTAGAAAATGTTCTTATATATCTTTCTTCATCTAATCTCTTGAGTATTGTATCAATCCAACCAAAACAAATTGCCTCTTCCATCAATTCTCTGTGAGATGGAGATGACTTCCCGGTATGTTTTTTGTAAACTACAACAGAAACCTTATCTTCTTTATCATGATTCTTTGCCAACCACCTTCTAAAATCATCCCTATTGAATGCAGTTATTGTCTTCATTGTATTACCATTAATCTTTGATGTCATTTAAACTTTATGGGTTTTTCTGTTTCAATACTTTATTCCTGAACTTTCCTTTGTTCTTTGGATAGTATGTCTCGGCTACGTTTCAGATTGATATGAGCTTAAACACAACTCTGTGAACGCAAGTTTTCCGGACTTCGTAGCAGAAAACGAAACTAATGGGGTCTTAATGTTATACTTATTTTTTTTAAAGCCACTTAAGAGAAAATTTAATAAACCCTAATTTATATTTAAATAAATATGGTTGGTATCGAAAAAAGACTTATTGCAATTGAACAAAGAAATAGTAAAGTAGAATATGATAAAGCTTGGGAAACAAGTTGGTCTAGGAAAATAATTATTGCAATATTAACTTATGCAACAATTGTACTTTTTTTTTATATTGCCCAACTACCAAAACCTTTCATAAATTCTATTGTTCCAACAACTGGATTCATGCTTTCAACTTTATCTTTACCATTTTTTAAAAAATTATGGATGAAATACGTTGCTAAAAAATAACTGATCCTTTTTTTTTCATACAGAAAAAACGTATGACGATGATTTAGAAATTCCACCTTTTGAAATAATAAAGTTTATAATGCTGTGAAGTCAACTTAAAGATATGAATTACAAACATACCCAAATAGGACATTTAATCATTTTTACCTTATTTGCCACAAGTGTACTTTTTTGGGTTATTTTGTATAAAAATAATTTTAATCCTTTAATTCTTATTTTTATGTTTTTTATTCTTTTTATTTTAGTTTCTTTTTCATCACTTAATGTGATGGTTGATGAAAATCATCTTCAAATTAAATTTGGTTATGGGATATATAAAAAACGTTTTATATTAAAAGAAATAATCTCAGCAAGAGTTGTAAAGAATCATTGGTATTATGGGTGGGGTATAAGGACTTGGTTTTGGCCTTATATGTCAATTTACAATGTCTCCGGTTTTGATGCAGTTGAAATCAGGATGAAAAACAACAAAATATATCGGATTGGGACTGATGAACCTAAAAAATTAGAACAAACAATCTTGCAGGTAATTAAACACATACCAAAATAAATTTTCTTTTAATTGTCATGTTAAGAAAATTTATATATGTTTTAATCTTTTAATTTATTATGGGGAAATTAAAAGTACTTTTTCATGGAAGTCCACATAAATTAATTGGAGATAAACTAAATCCCTCACAAGGAGATGATTCTGAAGAAAGATCTGAAAATAATCAGTTTGGTGTATATGCTACGGATCGGAAAGATTTAGCAATTGTTATGGGTATTCTTGGTTGTGAAGGTGTTACTGGTGGTAGTATCGATGAGTATATTGGGGACAAATTAAATGCAAGAATTTATGGGGGATTTCCAAAACAGGAATATATCTATGTGTATCATGTACCTGTTGAAACGTTTAAACAAACTCAAATTGATAAACGCCAATTTATTTCCTTAGTTGCAGTAAAACCTGTTAAAATTGAAAAAATAAAAGTAAAAGAATTTACGCACCTAATTAGAAATGCCACGAAGGAAGAAACTACTTATTGGATGAAAAAATATAAAAAATAAAATTACTTCTTAATATACCCAATTGCAGAACTTATAACTATCACATTTAAGTAAGTTAAAAGCATAGGATAATAATCTCCTAAAGACATTCCAAACAATCCAACTAAAAATAAAAGGTCTAACAATAATAATTCAATATACCAAATTAAACCTGTTTTCCAACCTTCTGAAAATTTATTTACTTTAATATCTTTAAAATACAAAAATGCTGCAATTGCAAAACCTATTGACCAAGTAAAAACCATTAATGAATTAAACCAAGCTATACTGATTGTAGGTTCATTTGCTGCTACATCCCATACAAAAAAGCTAGTTACAAATGGAATTACCCAAATAATAAAACCTAACAATATTTTTTTCAAATATTTATTCATTTTTCCCTTTTTTTCAATTAATTTACTTTAAAAACCAAGATTTAATATCTTTACATGCAAACGTTCTTTCTGCTTGTTTATCTAAATCTAATGCTATTAAACACCACTGTTTTTCTTTATGCCATTCATTTGAAATAAAAACTACCTCTTTAGGGATAATTTTTCTGATTTTAGTTTCTCCTTTCCAATTAGTATATAGTATTTTAATTTTATTGTTCATTTCTATAATTAAATCTAATTCAGATTATATTCTTTTCGCAAGTAATAAAAACATTTATTAATGAAAACAAATTGTTTAATTTAAAAGATGTTGAAAAAAATAATTTTATTTGTTTTAATGGTAATACTTTTATCATTTTCGGTATTTGCAATAGCAGATTTAAACGTAACAGGTATAACTCACATGGAAGATTATTCCAACGCTAATGGCCTTTACACTTATGTCGGTGAAAATACTAATTCTCATAATTATTGGATTAAAGAAGCAGGAGCAAGTGATTATTATATCTATTTTGAAAATGGTTTTGATGGGTGGATTTTAATTTATGAAGAAACTGATGAACATCCAGTGGCAGGTGATTCTCCAAATGTTGGAAATTATTTTGCTCGTGGTGGAAATTATGCTGATGGGGCAGAGGGTTCTGATTATGTCATGGACGGTTCTGAGAATGCTGTAGTAAACAATGTCTCCGCACAAGGTGGGGGGAGTCCAGCCCCAGAATTTTCAGATTATGCAATGATATTGCTTATTATGACTACAGTTGGCGGATTTTTTTATATGAGAGGTAAAGTATAATTTTTATCTTCCTAATTTAGTTCTTTCTTTCCAGGTCATATTATATCCTTCTGGCTTTTCAATATCATAAGCAAATATACTTTCTCTGAAAAATTTTTTTGGAATTTTTTCAACTAATTCTCTAACTGGTTCGTATAAATTTCCTTTAAGTTTGTAATCTTCTTTTATTACTTCAGTAATTAAACTAGCATCAATTCCATTTTGAACCAGAATTGCTTGAAAAAGAGTTTCAGTATTGTTTATTCCTTCACTTTTTTCTAAACCAAACATTTTTGCAATTACGCCAGTTCCTAATACAATTGCAACAGAATCTAATCCATTACTTGGTAATGAATGAGGTGCATACACTCTGCCTGGTGTAAATGAATGTTTTGACTCATCAAACTCAGATTTATTAGTATAAAAAACAGGTAAATTTTTATTCCAAACTAATAAACTATCATCTTTTTGAATTAATTGGGAATAAATTGGCAATTTTTCCATCCAAAATGGTTTACTTAATGAATCCATAAAACCTGTTTCTAGTTTTACTTCTTTATTTGTAATATCGAACTTTTTTCCAGAATATTTCATTTCTTGATATACTCCTATGGCAATCTTTACTCCATAACTATACAACCTCATTCCACTGAATTCATCTCCTTCATCAGTAATTCCAAAAGCAATTTGTTCCCTTTGACTCTTTTCATTAAATTCTAATTGGACAAACATTTGTTTTTTGTAGGGTTCAAGAAGATCATCAATTTCAGAAATAATTAATGCTTTTTCTTCAAGATTTTCCTGGCCAGAAATTAAATTTTCATATTTTTCAAATTTATCATTAGTCATCTTATGTTTATTGAAGTATGTTTAACTTAAATTGTTTATTGTGCTGAGAAATATATTTTTATAAATGATTTTAGTAAAAAATTTAAACTAAGTAATCATTAACTTAAAAATGAACGATTTGCCAACAAAATCTTATGTTAAAATAATCCTTTACACTCAAGCAATCATATTCACGTTAATAATTAATTATTTCATATTTATTTCTGATCTTACCAGATCATTATTCTTAGTAGTTGCTTTTCTCGGATTATTATTCCTGATTTTAGGAATAGTTCTTATATTCTTAGCTAGAAAAGTAATTCCAAGTAATAAGGTTAGTAGAAGGTTAAAATTATTTCTAACTTTAACAGGGATTTCAACAATTGCACCTTTAGTATTTACTTTACTACACAACTTTTTCTATGCAATGGCAATTTTGTCTGAGAATATCACTTTTTTGTCTCAATTTTTTGAAATACTTCATGCCATTTCTTTTATAATTTCTCTTTTAGTAGCTCCTTTAACGTTTTTAGTTTGTATGATTTTAAGTTTGATCTATCTTAATAAGTAAGGTACCTTAATTTTCACATATTTGTATCATAAACTTATACTAAATTTTTTAATATTCAAGTATTTTTCAAGTATTATGAAATATCATGGTATTGTTGAAGGTTTTTATTGGAAAATTAAAGATCAAATTAATGGCCAATATAAAGAATTCAATCATAATAAAAGAATTAAGTTATTAGAATTTATGAGTTTTAAAGGTTTGAACACTTATGTTTATGATCCTAAACTTTTACGTGGTAGAAATTATGAAAGAGCTTATTCAATTGAACTAATTGGAGATTCTGAAAAATGGGGTTATACTTTTGATAAAGCGAAATCCAATAATGTTAATTTTTATTGGGGTTTAGCTCCTGGAAGATATAATCGTTGGAAAAAGAATTCTTTGCAACCTACCATTGATCATCTTCTAAATTTAGGTGTTGATGGATTTACTTTACTTTTTGATGATGTTGCAGGTGGTGCGAGAATGGATCAGATGAAATATCAAGCTGAATTAGCGACAGAACTGTATGTAAAACATAATTGTAACATCATTGGTTTCTGTCCGGGTAAATATAAAGGAGAAAAAGAAGAGTTAGAAAATTATTTGGCATCATTAGATCAAAATATGCCTCCAGAGATCTCTTTTATTTTAACAGGAATAAAAACTTGGAATCGTTCAATTGAACTTAAAGATTTGCCTATTTTTGAAAATAGGGGAATAATCATATGGGATAATTGGATGGCTTCAGATACAAGTAAACCAAGTAGACTAGTTTTAAGTCCACCAAATAGAAATAAAAAACTTTTAAAAAATATTTCAGGTTACTTACTAAATCCTTGTTTTCCAGTAGAAAGGATAATTCCTGTTGTAAGTGCTGTTGGTGAAATGATTCATAATGAAAATTATAACACTGATAAGTCAAATTTAGATTACATTCTCAATCAGATGGGTGAAGATTGGGGTGTATTTCTAGAAACAGATTCTTCTGTTCTAAAAAATTTTTTATTTAAAAAAGTTAGTAAGAAAAAAAAATCTTATTCTCAATCTGACTTTGAAGAAATCATTGTAAAATGGCCAGATTTAGGACCTATTTTTGATCTCTAAAAAACTATAACCTTTTTAAACTCCAACTCTTTACCCTAATAATATAAAATATAAACAGGTAGATAGATGGCTGATCAAGAGTATGAAGACCTTATTGTAAAATATAAAGAACGTATTAAATCTGAGTTTGGTGATCAGGCAGCTAACCCTACAAATCCTTCTTCAAAAATCACTTCTGTAGAATATACTGATTTTAAGAAAGAACTTTATCCTGGGCATTATTCTTTATACGAAAAAGCTTGTAATTTTTCTCAGAATATACTTAAATTAAAATTACCTCAAAAACAAAAGGATAAACTTCAAAAACATTTAGACATATGTCACCTTAACACCACACCTTCGGGAGTTATTGCATTATCAATGTTATTACCTTTGGCAATAGTTTTTTTAGGATCATTCATTTCATTTGCAATATTTAACATGATGTTTTTTGTAATGTTTTTTTTAGTGGCCGGTTTTTTAATGGTATTTGCATTACAAAAAGTTCCTGAATTTATGGCTAATTCTTGGCGAATGAAAGCTAGTAATCAAATGGTTCAAAGTGTATTTTATTTAGTTACTTACATGCGTCACACTTCTAACTTAGAACGTGCAATTGAATTTGCAGGTTCTCATCTTAATCCCCCATTATCTTTAGATTTTAGAAAAATTTTATGGGATACTGAAACTGAAAGGTATCCAAACATTCGTGAATCTGCAGATTCTTATTTACAAACTTGGAAAGAATGGAACAAAGATTTTGTGGAAGCTTTCCATTTAATTGAAGCATCTTTACTTGAACCTTCTGAGGATCGAAGATTATCGTTACTTGACAAATCTTTAGATGTTATTTTAGATGGAACTTATGAAAATATGTTACAGTATGCACACAGTTTAAAATCTCCAATGACTATGTTAAACATGCTTGGTATTATTTTACCTATTTTAGGGTTAGTTATTTTACCTTTAGTGGTAAGTTTCATGAGCGGCCCAGAAAGTTCTGCAATAAGAATGGCAATATACATATCTATGTTGTATAATGTTAGTTTACCTATTGGTGTGTATTATTTAGGTAGGGTGATTTTATCTAAACGTCCTGCTGGTTATGGTCATGAAGATATTGCTAAACATAATAAAGGTGTGAAAAAATATCAAAATGTTTTAATTCCTATCACTAAAACTTTTCAAATTGCTATTAATCCAATGTTTTTTGCTTTAACTATGTTAGCAGTTACCATGCTTATTGGTTTCAGCCCGATAATATTTCATACTTTAAATCCTGCTTTTGAAATTCAAGATGAAGACGGGAATTACCAAATGTTGGGTTATGTGTGTCCTCCAGAATATGCTACTTGTGAAGATGATATAAAAGTTGGTCCTTATGGTATTGGCGCATCATTATTATCTTTGGTTGTGGTATCAGGGTTGGGAGTTTCTTTAGGACTTTATTTCTCATTAAGGTCAAAGAATGTAATTAAAATACGTCAAAACACAAACAAATTAGAAGATGAATTTTCCTCTGCATTATTTCAGTTAGGTAATAGGTTAGGCGATGGTTTGCCAGCAGAGATAGCTTTTGGTAAGGTTTCAGAAGCAATGAAAGGTACTACTTCAGGAGACTTTTTTTCATTAGCATCACATAATATCACTAGGTTGGGTATGGGTTTAGAAGAAGCATTATTTAATTCTAAAGTTGGTGCAGTAGTTCAGTTTCCTTCTAAAGTAATTGAATCTTCAATGAAAGTTTTGATAGAAAGTAGTAAGAAAGGTCCTATGGCGGCTGCTGAAGCTTTACTTTCAATGTCAAGGTATATTAAAGAAATTCATCGTGTTGAAGAAAGGTTGAAAGATCTGATGGGTGAGATTATTGGATCTATGAAAGCTCAGGTTGCTTTTTTAACTCCTGCAATCGCCGGTATTGTGGTTGGGATAACTTCAATGATCTCTACTGTGCTCACTAAATTAAGTGCGCAATTAACAGAATTTGCGTCTGATGGTGCATCAGCTGGATATAGTGGCATGTTAACTATTTTTGGTATTGGGATTCCTACTTTTCATTTCCAAATTATTGTTGGTGTTTACATTGTTCAATTAGCGTACATTTTAACTGTTCTTGCTAATGGGATTGAAAATGGTTCTGATAAATTAGCAGAAAGATATTCTTTAGGAAAAGCTTTGATTAATGGCACTTTACTTTACTGTTTTATTGCTGGTGTGGTGATGATACTGTTTAATGCATTTGCAGGTAGCATATTGATGAACACTTTCTAAGAAAATAGTAATTATTGCCTTAAAGGATATAACATTCCGCCCAGGTGATTTTTAATTACAAAAAATTTTGATAATATTTCCTATATCTAGGTTGACGAATAACTTTTTTTGTTATAATTAATAAGTTTGATTTAGAACTTTTTTGATAATCATAAATTATATTAATTTACTGAGTACAGTAATCATTTCTCTTTTAATTGGCAAATATTGTTCTTCTTCTGGGAAAGGTGAGATCACATCTCTCTTTAAAATTTGTCCCATTCTATTTCTTAAACTAGGGTAATGGAAATCTGTCCCACCACTAATGGCTAAGTTTAATCTATTGGCAATATCTAAATAATAATCATATCTATCACGATTTTTTTGAGTAAATACTTCTAAACCTTGAAGTCCTGAATTTTGTAATTCCTTAATGCCTGGTTCATAAAATTTATGTTCTTTAGGGTGTGCTAAAACTGGTATCCCCCCACTTTCAAGAATACATTGTATTACTTCTTTAGTTGAGATATAATCTATTTTAATAGAACTTCTCCATAACCTTTCTCCTTTTCTTAAATTAACAAATGTATCTTTAAATTTTTTATAAGATTTAATTGATCCCACCATTAAACCTGCAGCATCTTCTTCATCCATACTAGGGTCATTTTCTCTTTTAATCTTTCGATAAATTTCTGGCATAATATGAAAAAATTCGCTCCACGAATAAACAAATTTATTTTCTTTACCCTCCCCTAATAACTCAATGGGGACTTCAATTTTTCTATCTTGGCCAATTATTAAAGGTTCATCGACACTTCTTAAACACATTTCTCTTGTTTGGGCAGTTTTTTGTTCTTTATATTCAAACGAATATTCATTTAATCTTGGGTGTAATTCTTCAATTCCATACCCTAAAATGTGTGCTTTGTGCAAATTTTCTTTTGTACTATACTCTACTCCTGGGATTAATCTGATCCCTAATCTTTTTGCATACTGAACTAATTCCTCTCTGTAAGAAAAATAATTGTGGTCAGTTATTGATAAGAATTTAACATTATTAAATCTAGCATATTTTACTAATAATCTCTCACTAAGTAAACCATCTGAACATGAGGTATGTGTATGTAAATCAACTAACATTATTTTATTTATCTCTCTATTTTCTATCAATTTACTTACTTTTTATTTTCTCATTTTGATTTGGTGGTGGTGTTATAAAAAATGAATAACCAGATCTTTCCTTTCTTAAATTATTTAAGTTAGGGATATCAATTAATTCTGTTTTTTGTAAAATGCTTCCTAATCTGTAAAACATATTTCTAGCTTTTCTAGGGGAAGAACAATAATCTAATGGGATAACTAACACTCCTTCAGTTAATGCATTGAACAATTCACTTATCTCGTTTAAATCTGTTTGGTATAATTGATATCTTGGCATGTCGTGGTAAGGGTAGAACAATTTTAATTCTTCTGAACTTGATTTTTTCTTAGCCCCATTAGTTATGATTCTGTTTTCAATAACTCCTGCAACATAACCCAGTGTTAAATCATTTGCGTCAGTTGTTTCAAGGCCAATTTTATTTATTAATCTGATTAAATCTTGTCCAGTTGTTTTTTTAATTCTTTCTAGATTAGAAGTTTCTTTTAATAGTTCCCTTAATTCTTTTTTAGTAACTTTTCTACTTTCATCACCCCTGATACTTTCAGCAATTAAGTATAATGAAACTGTCAAAGGAATCTCTTCAATTGGTAATTTTGATAAGTCAGAACAGGTGAAAGTTGCTATGTCATGGTACCATTCCCAACTACCGAAATCTTCATAGTCACAAAATGTTTTATCAAAAATGTGTTGAATTCTACAATCGCCTTGTTGTAATCTTATTCTGGATCTTGTGCCTTTGTATTTGTTAAGTGAAAGAGCACTATATTTTAAATCAATATATTCATTCAAATCTTGTAATAAATCAATTTTAAATTTCTTCATAACTTGATTTAAATGTGTGTCTTTATGTTCTGGATTGGATTCAAACTTTTTTCCTTGTAATCCTCCAAAATTATCAAAATGAATTATTCTCAATAAATGTTTAAGTAATCTATCTTTCTGTTTAATATTTCTAACTCTATAAGCATCCTTTGGTTTACCAAGATAATCAATTAATTCTTGCCTGCTTCGATTATTTGCATCAGAACTACAAAAATGGTCTCTAACTAACCCATTAAAATTTGCAATGTCTATAATGTTATTTCTTACCTGCATTACTCTTGCTTTTTCTAAAAGATATTTTTTGGTAAAATTTTCTTCTTTTTGAATGTTTGTAAATAATTCTCCCAATGATTCTTGTTTTGATTGTCCTTTTAGGAGCTCCATTATGATAAACATGTCTCCTGAAGATCTATCAGTATACCTAAATTCTAGTTCTGGAACATAATCTTCTAATCCTTTTACTTCAGATAATTTTTCAAGTACCCACGCTTCATTTTCATGACTTAAAATTGCATTATCTGATCTTTCAGGCCGGATTTTAGGTTTTTTAAAGAACTTTTTTGATTGGTATTCTACTCCTGACGGGTCTTTCAAATCTAAAGTTATTTTTCCAATTGTAGAATTGTGTTGTTCAATAATTTCATCAAAATGTAAATTTTTGATCTTTGCCCCTAACACAGTTTCATATTCAATATTTTTAATCTGATCTAAGTTGAAAGGAAATACTTGTGTTTGTTTAGTATCTTGGTGCATTTTATTGGATTTATATTAAGTTATTATTGCTATCATTAATGCAGTAATCTGATTTTAATCATATCACTTTATTAAATTAATTTAATTGCTAATGTTTTATATTAATAAATTAACTAACATCTTGGTCTTGACTAGGGTATGCAGAATTTAATTCTTCAATTTCTGTTTGCATTTTATTTTGTTCATATAACTCTTTAATATTAAAGATCAAACCTCTATTACTTCTTGTTCCAGAAATCAAATAATCATAAAATGGCCCTTCTTGAACTCCTTCTTCAGTCCAATAAATAATCTGTCTATGAACTTCTTTTAAATATTCTTGTCTCTGTTCTAAGTTCCTATTATCTAAATTTTGATTTAATAGTTCAATAATCCCTTCAAGTCTACTGTCTGTCAAGTTAAACCCTCTAGGACTCTAAAAAGGTATATACTATATAAATCTTACTCTCTTTTACTATCTCAAAGTGGTCAGATCCTATAGTGGATAATTCTTGCCATTTTGTGGATATTTACAATCATTCTTTTTAGGTGATTGATTAACTCGCCTGAACCTTTTATATCTCTTATCTTCTCAAAAAGGATTTCAGACCTATTTATGATCTCTTTTTTCTGTTCAGCTATCTGATGAGCTAAACTGAAATCCTTATTATGGAATGCTTTCATTGTTTTAAGATAATTCTCTTGGCCATCTTTAATTAACTGAACTAATTCTTTCTTTTCATTTTTGTCAAGGTCAACTTGTTTCATAAATCTTGCAACCCTTCTAACATCATCAGCTAATGCTTCAACATGGTAAGTTAATAAATAATATTGGAATAAATCTCTTGCATCCATTTTGAAATGTTTTGAACTATAAGCTTGATTTTCAAGACCATAATTAATTATTCTAAATACTAAATAACTGATTCGGTTAACATCTCTGTCTCTGTGATTAATATTTTCATAAGAATCTTCATTAAACATATTTACGCAATCTTCAATCATTGATCTTGTTATTATGTCCATTTTTCTAACAAGGTTATTTAATGATAAATCTTTGAAATTAAGAAAATCTTTAGCAACAATTCTACTAGAAGTTTGTTCCATGATTTCTAAAGCTATTAAGTTCTGAACAATTGGTTCTATATCTTTAGCTTTGTTTTTAATTTCTTTACCAACAAAAGTAATTACCTTAAAATTGTTCATGTACGCAGGAATTAATTCTCTTTGGATCTGTCTTGCAGTTTTTCCATCAACATTAATTGTAATACTTTTATCTTCATTTTCTTCATTTATTTTTGGCATTAAAATCAAGTTTGGACCTTGATCTTGGAAGTACAATACGTCTCCTTTCTTCAATTTTTGTTTTGTAATCCATGGTTTTGGTATAGAGACAACAAAACTACTTTTACCAAAAGATATTAATTTTCTATATTCCATTTTTTCCCCGCAATTTAACCCCTTTTAGCATATGCTATACATATGGGGATATATTTAATTAGGGGAAGGTATATATATTTAAATGTTATGTAAATTAATGGGGTGGTTTAAAATGAAACAGTTTGAGGATAAAGATGATTTCATCCTCTTGGAACAGATTCGGCTTGGCCGGAAACTTAAAGAGGCAGAAGGAGAAATGGGTGATCCATATTCTTGGTATTTTGGCGATATCTCCTTAAGTAGGGATTTAAGTAATAAATACATTAACAAGTCTGGTCCAAAAAGAAGAGGATTAATCTAATTTTATTAGATTTTTAAGTGTAATGAATATTAAAGAAATGATGGGGCTAGATTCATTTCCTATTAATGAATGTGAACTGATTGGATTAATTGCTCAAGCCAGGTTGGAAAACAAAACCTTTTTTGAATTAACAACAAAAGAAGGGAAAATTGTTAAAATTAGAATTAGTCCTTTTGCATCTGGAGGGGTCATGAAGGGTAATTATCGTCTTTACAAGCGAAGCATGTATGCATAAGTTTGTAATGATTAAAAATTATTTTACTATTTTCTAACATTAATAGGGTTTAGGTTAGCGTAAGCTATAATAAACATAAATCTGATTTATGTTAATTTTCAATCATTTTTACCTTTACATTTCCGATATTTTTTTATACTCCTAGTATGAACTTAATGAAATATGAGGTTGATAGAAATCAGTTCAAGGATATTTAAGAAAATTTTCTTAGCAATCAAAAAGAGAAAATTATTGTTTTTGATACTATTAATTTTACAATTAAGTATTTTAGTTGGCTCATCATATTCTATTGTTCATTATCAATTAGAAATTTTTGAAGATTTAACTAAAATCACTGAACCCCTAAATAATATAGATGTTACAGATCAAAGTTTAGACTCTTTAGAACCACTGGTTACTGAATATGCGTCCATATATTCAGCTTATAAATCTATGATGAAAAATGTTTTTCAATTATCTATTTATCTATTGGCGATTTATTTAATACTTAATCCGTTACTTTGGATCGGAAGTATATTTATGTTAAGTCAAGGTTGGAAAAAAGAAACCTCCTTTAAATTTAAACTAAAATCAATTTTAAAATCTTGGTTAAAATATTTTGTATCTATATTCATAATAATAATCCCTTCGTCTATTTTTTCTTATCTTATTGTAATGTTTGCTTTGAATGTTAGTGAAACTGTGTTTAATTATACGGTCCAAGGATTAATTGGGTTCTTTTTCTTTTTGAATTATTTGTTATTGGTATTTTTTACTCAAATAACTGTGGTGAAATGGAATAAATTTTTCACTAACTTTTTTGAAATTGCAATAAAGAAAATACTTTATATTATCCCTTTTTTCTTGTTTATGATTCTGTTAATTAGTGGTTCTTCTTATTTAATCTACTTTTTTACAATGTCTTTAGGTAATGTTTATTATATGATCTCATCTGCAATTTTGTTCTTGTTAGTGCTAGTATTATCCAAAATTTTTATTGTGGCAGCATGTCAAGAAATTAAAAGAATGAATTGAGATTAATATTTTTTAATTTTTATAATAACAATAACATTTTTAACTTAACTTATGTTTCTTTCAATATATGAAAAAGATTATCCTTGACACTAACGCTTTAATGGCAGTTGCAGAGTTTAACTTAGATGTATTTACCGAAGTGGGATATTGTTGTGATTTTACTTATCAATTATATGTACTTAAATCAACTATTACTGAGTTAGAAAAGATTAAAGTAGAACAAAAATTGAAATATAAACTGTACGCTAAATTAGCTTTAAGCATTCTAACTCAGAAGATGGGATCTAAAGAAGTTAAATTGTTAGCAGATCAAAAACCTGAACTATCAACTGATGATAATTTAATCTTAGAATCAAAACAAGGGGTTTTAGTATTAACTCAAGACATTGCTTTGAAAAGAAAGTTGACTAGACCTTATTTAACAATAAGGCAGAAAAAGAAAGTAGTTGTTATGATGTAATTAATTATCTTATTTAAATTAATCATTTTTTGATAATTTAATATACACTAAATCTATCTGGCTCACACATGATTAACATAATTACTTCTGGATTACTTTGTCTGGTTTGGTTTAATGTGTTTAAATCTGTATCTGAAGCAATACAACTTTTGTAAGGGTGAGTATGTAACATAATTTTAGTCTCTTGAGAACAAGATTCAAAATTAACATGATTAAAAGTTTGTTCATACATTTCAGGTTGGTATGCGCTTGTGATGTAATAATCCTCATTAATTTTATATCCCAATAAACAAGCACTAAATTCATACTTCTGTTCTGCTATGTACCATTCTTGTAAATCATTTTCAGTTTCGTTAAGAAAATACACTTTAAACTCTTCTGTGTCAATAACATTACCTTCTAATGGGCTAGATTCAAAATAAGATTTAATGATAGAGTCAATAGGAAATGTTGCAAACACAAAAGATATCATTAACAAAGCCATGAATAAACTTGAACTAATTATTATTGTTTTGTGAATTTTTGGGTGAGTTTCACGAAATGTTGGTTGGTTTAATGAATCAATATCTATGATCTGTTCTTCGTTAAGAGAACGGTTTGTTTTTTTGTTAATATTCTCTGGACTTATTTTTTGCATATTCCAGTTTTATAACTGCTCCCTTTATTATTTTTTCCTTTAGAATGTTTACTTGCAACCAACTTCAATTGGTTCTATATTCTTATTTATTCTTAACAAATTCCCATAATCAGAAAGAGCTAATCTTTCTCCTTCAAAATAATTTCCTGTTTTAACTAAATTATCAAGACTTGGTCTTAATATTCTTGCTTGATCATTACCAATATTTATAAAATTAATTCCTCTTCCATTTTCTGATAAACTCATTAAATACACTTGTGTTGGCCCTTCTTTACTACTAAACGCATAAAATTCATTTCCTACTTGTGTAACATATCTCATATTATTATCCTCATTTCCTTGAAGTATTAAGGATTTTTTGTTGTTTTTATAAACATGAGGGATATGTAAACCAACTAGTGTATATGCTAAAATATACTTAACAAAAACTATTTTATTCCTAATTTAGTTTTAAGTTCATTCACTCTCTCAAGAGAATATTTAGAAATTACTATTATTTTTTCCTTTGCTAATTTAACACTTTTCTCACATTCTTTGTTACATGGGAAATGTGAAATTAATACTGCATCTTGTTCTCTTTTAGATAAATTCAATAATGGATGGCAATCTTTGATCTCTGGATCAGGGTTTCTTGAACTGAAATTATTAACAAAATATTTTATACAACAAGAAGGATATCCTAACAATTTACCAAATTCTTCGATATTTCCAATCAATTCATAATAATTAGCTAAGTAAGATTTTTCTTCAGATTTAGAAAAATAATAAAAATAAGGTGCATGCCTTTTATCTTTTTCTTGTATTGTGATTCCTTTATTAGAATACATTCCACTTTCTTCATCTGAAAATAATATTTTGAACTTTGATTTTGATACAAAAATATTATTTTTTTTACAGAAATCTTCTATTTTTGGAAATTCTTCTTCATAAAATGCTTGCCTAACAACTTCTTTCTGATCATCAAGCAACAATAAAATTTCATCTGCTTTAGTTTTAGTCTTGAATATTTTAGCTAATTTTTGGTACATGTCCCACATAATTTCTTTTGATATTTTAAATTATTCCTTTTTGATAATGCCTTCTAAACAACAACTTTTTTAAATGGAAAGCATTTTTCCAAGGTAGCTACTAAGTTTAGGGCACCTGCGATCCAAACATGTGGGGGTAGCAAAGTTTGGTCAAATGCGCAGGACTTAAGAAATTAAGTCTGAGTACTCAATTGAGTATTATTACTTGAGATATCCTGTCCTTTAGTAGGTTCAGGGGTTCAAATCCCTTCCCCCACACTTATTTTTTTCTTTAAACTTTATCAGTATATAATCAAACATTCAGTTAATTTTATAAAATAAGTAATATAATTCTCTTTTATTATGGTTTCAGAAGATAAACAAGCGGAAATTATGGAAATTCAACAGATGCAACAACAGATTGAAGTATTATCAAATCAAGTTGAAGAACTTAAACAACATTTGGTTGAAATTGATATTTCAAAAAGTGCTTTATTAGAAATTCAAAAAACTAAGATTGATACAGAAATACTTGCTCAGGTATCTAATGGTATTTTTGTTAAAGCTAAATTAATGAACAATGAAAATGTAATAATTAATGTTGGTATGAATACTACTGTGGAAAAACCAATTCCTGGGGCAATTAAATTATTAGAAGAACAAGAAGGTAAAATTACTCAATCAGTGGAAGAAATAGAAAAACTTTTAGAAACTGTTGGGTATCAAGCAATGGATAAAATTAATTTTTTAGAAAATCAAGAATTATAAATTAATCATTTAAGAGATAAACAAAAATGTTCGGAAAATTAAAAGATAAGTTGAAGAAAAGTCTTTCATTATTCTCGAAAAAGACTGAAGAGGTTGCAGAAGAGTCTGAAGAATTAAAAGAATTAATTAAAGAAGAATCTCAAGAAGAACCAGTTTTAGAGGCAGAAGAAAAATCTACCAGTGATAAATCAGAAAAAGTAAATGAGCCCGAACAAAATTTTATCGAACAAGAATTAGATGTTGCTCATGAATCTGAAAAAGAAGAAGTTCCTATTCAAAGAGAGATAGAAGAATTACAAGCTGAGGAAAAGAGAACTGAAAAGAAGAGTGGTTCTGAAGTAAAAGAAGAAGTAAAAAAACAAGAGATCTCAGTTGGGGAAAAGAAAGTTGATAGTTCTGAACCTAAAATTGAAATAATTAAACCTAGTTCACAAGAAATAATTGATGAAGTTAAAGAAAAAATTTCTAAAGAAGAAAATATTGTAACTGAAAAAGATATTGAAGAAACAACTAAAGAAGTTAAAGAAATTTCTCCAGAAAAAAAAGGTTTCTTTAGTAAATTTAAACAAGCACTTACAACTAAAACAATATCTTCTGAAAAATTTGAAGATTTATTTTGGGATCTTGAACTTGTTTTATTAGAAAGTAATGTTTCTGTTAAAGTTATTGAACGAATTAAAGAAGATTTGAAACATGAACTTGTTAATCAACCTTTACCTCGTGATATTCCAACTAAAATTAAAGAAGTTTTAAGTAATACTCTTAAAGAAATTTTATCTATTGAAAGGTTTAGTCTTTTAGACAGAATTGAACAGAAAAAATCTGAAGGAAAACCTTATGTTATCATGTTTTTTGGTATCAACGGTGCTGGTAAAACTACTTCCATTGCAAAATTAGCACACTTACTAAAAGAAAAAGGTAATTCTATAGTATTTGCAGCTTCTGATACTTTTCGGGCAGCAGCAATTCAACAGTTAGAAGATCATGCTAACAAACTTGGAATAAAGATGATTAAACATGATTATGGTAGTGATGCTGCAGCTGTAGCTTATGATGCAGTTAAACATGCTGAGAAACATAAAATTAATGTGGTGATGATAGATACTGCTGGAAGATTACATTCTAATACCAACTTAATGGCGGAATTGGACAAAATTTGTCGTGTGACAAATCCTGATTTGAAAGTTTTTGTAGGTGAAAGTATTACTGGTAATGATTGTGTTGAACAAGCAGAGAAGTTTAACGAACTTGTTAATTTAGATGCCGCTATACTAAGTAAAGCTGACATTGACGAAGATGGTGGTGCACCGCTTTCTATTGCGTATACAATTAAGAAACCTATCCTTTACTTAGGTATGGGTCAAAGGTATGGAGATTTGGAAGAATTCAGTCCTGAGCTTATCTTGAGAAGGTTAGGGTTTGAAGATTAAGTTTAAGGGACAATATTTTAGTTTTTTATATTTTGTAAGAAATTTAAATTAATAATAAAGTAAAAAGAAAAAATTTACTGAAAACACTTGTCTTCTGTGTACTTTGGTGTTGCTGTTACACTGTAATCTGGGCCAACTCTTGTATCAAATCCTTCAAATTTCATATAACCTGAATTTGAAGAATCATAACCACATAATTCTGATCCAACTTTGATTAAAGTATTTCTGTCTCTTGGTAAATCTAATTCTTTTATAGTAAATTCTGAATCTCCAACTTCAATTGTGTTTCCAACTACTGGCATTGAATCTAAAAAATCACCATAACTATGACCTGCTACGAATAGAGCACTTGCTCCACCAACAACTAACGCTGCTAATCCTACTTTTGCTTTTGTATCCATTTTTTAATATATTCCTCCATTAAATATTATCTGATCACTATTTTTCTATCAATCTCTTTATTTTGTAGCTTACAAGCGGTTTCATATATAAATCTTTCTAATATTAGTTATGTTTCAGTAGTTACACTTGCTTTTTTTGTTTGTTTGTGTTTATATTAAACTTAAAACATCAAAGATACCTTTAAATAAATCAATTTTTTTCATTTATAACATGGATTTTAGTAAATTAGCAGACTTGTACAATGAACTTGAAATTATTTCTTCAGGTAATAAAATTAGAGAACTCTTGTCTGATTTTTTTAAATCAGTACCTAAAGAAGAATTAGGTATATTAGCTTACCTTACACTTGGAAAAATTTCTTCTGATTATGAGGGGGTAGTGTTAGGTATGGCTGAGAAACAAGTCTTGAAAGCTATTATAACTGCATCTGGTGCAGAATCTTCTAAAGTAAAGAAAAGTTTTCAAGAATCTGGTGATGTTGGATTAACCGCAGAAGAATTTTGTGGAAAAAAAGTTATGACTTTAATTCCATTAGGCAAACTTACTGTTAAAGAATTGTATGAAAAATTGCACAAAATTTCGATAATTTCTGGTTCAGGTTCACAAGATCATAAGATTGGTTTATTAGCGTCAATGTTGCAGAAATCTTCTGGCAAAGAAGCTAAATATGTTGCAAGAATTGCATTAGGTACTTTGCGTATGGGTGTTGGTGAAATGACTGTTCTTGATGCTATGGCAATAGCTTTTACAGGTGAAAAGAAGAATAAAGAAATTTTAGAAAAAGCGTACAACATTTGTCCTGACCTTAAAATTATTGCTGACGAGTTAACTAGTGGAGGATTAGAAGCTGTTAGTAAAACTGATGTTCGTGTAGGTAGGCCAATAAAAGTTATGTTATGTCAAAGGGTAAAAGAACTGAAAGATGTTATCGATAAGATCAGTAGTGATTTAACAATTGAAGCCAAGTATGATGGTGAACGAGTTCAAGCACATAAAGATAAAGGGGGAAATATTACTTTATTTTCACGTAGGCTTGATAATATTACTTTACAATTTCCCGATTTGATAAGAGCTTTAGAAACTCAAATTAAAGCTAAAGAGTTTGTTATTGAAGGTGAGATCCTTGCTGTTGATCCAAATGGTAAGCCTTTACCTTTCCAGAAATTAATGCAAAGAAAAAGAAAACATGATATTGAAAAGTATGCTAAAGATGTTCCAATACAGTTAAAAGTGTTTGACTTATTATTAGCTGATAATGTTTCTTACATTCACCATAGTTATAAAGAAAGAAATAATAAAATAATTGAAATAGTTGAAGTTAACAATGTTATTACTTTAGCAGATAAGATTGAAACTCGTGATGTTGACGAAATTAATAAATTTTTCAAACAAAAATTAAGTGAAGGTTATGAGGGTATTATCATAAAATCTCAAGATTCAGTTTATCAAGCAGGTACTCGTGGTTGGAACTGGATTAAATGGAAAAAAGATTATGTTGAAGATATGGTTGACAATTTTGATTTAGTTATTGTTGGTGCTTTTTATGGGAAAGGCAAACGTACTGGGAACTATGGTGCATATTTGTGTGCTAGTTATAATCATGATAATGACACTTTTGAAACTGTGTGTAAGTTAGGTACTGGTTTAACTGACGAAAATTTATCTGAAATTCCTGAAAAATTGAAGAAACATGTCTTGAAAAAAGCACCTCCAAGACTTTCTGTGAACAAAGAAATGGAAGCGGAAGTTTGGTTCGAACCAGTTTTGGTTGTAGAAGTTTCTGCAGCAGAAGTTACTAAAAGTCCAATTCATACTTGTGCATCTGGTCTGGCGTTACGTTTCCCTAGATTCATTAGGTATAGGGATGATAAGGAAGTGGAAGAAGCAACTAGTAGCAAAGAAGTGGAAGAGATTTATGAAATTGGATTGTGATTCTAGTTTAAGAAAAGTTTAGAATAAAATAATTATAAAAATAAAAAAATAATACTAAAAAATCATTCAGTTTTTTTTTCAGATTCTTCAACTGGGGTTTCTGCAGGTTGTTCTTCCTGAGCAGGTTTTTTAGCAGAAGATTCTTCAATAGAAACTAACTTTAACTTAAAGTTTAAGTTCTTACCTGCTAATGGGTGATTTAAATCGATTGTGATTGTATCATCATTTACTTCAATGATTTTTGCAGGGAACTGTTTTCCATCAGGTGTTGAAACTCCTAATACCATCCCTACTTCAGGTTTTTGATCTTTAGGTAATTGATCTTTAGGAACTTTTTGTTTCATTTGATCGTTAGGTTCACCATAAGCATCTTTTGCTTCAATTTTAACTTCTTTTTCATCGCCAACTTCCATTCCAATAACTGCATCATCAAAACCTTTGATAACCATTCCTGCACCAACTTCAAATTCTAAAGGTTGGCCATGCTTTTCAGAACTGTCAAATACAGTACCATCATCAAAAGTTCCGGTATATTCTACTTTAATTTTATTTCCATTTTCTACTGCCATTTTTAATTTCCTCCTATAATTATGACTTACAAGCAAAACATTCAGAATTACTCGTATAAACTTGTTTTTTAGCAAAACTATGCTTGTTATATAAGTGTTTTGGGTGAGAAATGACCTGGACATAATATAATTGAGAATTAAATAAAAAAGTAAATAAAATAAAACAATTTACCCAAAATAACCTCTGCCTTCATTTCCACCGATTGCTTTGGATCTTGCTTTACTGAAATATTCAGAAAGTTTTTCGTATGTTTCTTCAATTTCTTTATCCACTGAAGCATGTACAACTTTCAATGCATCTTGAAAATTTTCCATAGAAACTTCTTTAGTTTTTTTGTTTTGACGTAACGCAAACATTCCTGCTTCTCTACATAAAGATTCAATATCTGCCCCAACATAACCTTCAGTTCTGTCAGCAAGTTCTTTGATATCTACATTTTTTGTTATTGGCATTTCTTTGGTATAAATTTTAAACAGTTCAATTCTTGCTTCTTTATCAGGGATGGTGGTTAAAATAATATTATCAAACCTTCCTGGGCGAAGTAATGCTGTGTCTAATATGTCTGGCCTGTTAGTTGCTGCGATAACAACAACATCATTTAAGATTTCAATACCATCCATCTCTATTAATAATTGGTTTAACATATTCTCGTTAGAATCTGACATTGCAGATCCACCAGTTCCTCTACGTTTAGCAAATGAATCAATTTCATCAAAGAAAATTATACTTGGTGCAGTTTGTCTAGCACGTTTGAAAACTTTACGTAATTGTTCAGTTTCTTTACCTACAATCCCATCTTGTTGTAAACTAGGTCCATTAACTTGAATAAAATTAGCTTCACTTTCTTTTGCAACAGCTTTAGCTAACATTGTTTTTCCTGTTCCAGGAGGACCATATAATAAAATCCCTTTTGGTGGCCTGATGCCTACATGTTTAAACATTTGTCTGTGCTTTAATGGCCATTCAACTGCTTCTTGTAATCTTTGTTTGATTTCTGTTAGTCCGCCAATATCTTTCCATCCTAATTCTGGGACTTCTACCATCACTTCTCGCATAGCACTTGGCCTTACAACTTTCAAAGAATCTTGGAAATCTTTTTGATAGACCATAAGCTTTGATAAAATTTCTTCTGGTATCTCTTGACCTTCTTCAATACCTTCAATTCTTAAGTCTGGTAAAATTTTTCTTAATACTATCATTGCTGCTTCTTTTGCTAAAGCGTGTAAATCTGCCCCTACAAAACCATGGGTTACGTTAGCTATTTCTTTCAAATTGATATCTTTAGCTAAGGGCATATTTCTAGTATGAATTTTTAAAATTTCTAATCTTCCATTTTTATCAGGTACACCAATTTCTATCTCTCTGTCAAATCTTCCTGGTCTTCTTAATGCTGGGTCTAAAGAATTTGGTCGATTGGTTGCAGCAATAACTACAACTTTACCTCTTGAACTTAACCCGTCAAGATTTTTTAATAATTCAGAAACAGGGGTATTCAAGAATTCGTTAGTACCTCGATCTTGTCTTTTAAATGCGATAGAATCAAGTTCATCCATGAACAAAATTGTCGGAGCATTTTTTTGTGCTTCTTCAAAAATTTCTCCCATTTTCTTTTCAGTAGCACCGGGAATACCTGAAATTACATCACTAGCTTTCAGTTCCATGAAATGTACTGCGGATTCTGATGCTACTGCTTTAGCTAGTAAAGTTTTTCCTGTACCAGGGGGACCATACAATAATACTCCCTTTGGAGCTTCTATTCCTAATTTGTCAAATATTTCTGGATGGCGTAAAGGTAATTCTATCATCTCCCTTACTTTTTTAATTTCTTCACTTAACCCGCCAATGTCTTCATAATTCACACTTAGTAAAATATCTTCTTTAATTTCTACTGCTCTGGAACTTACTTCAACTTCAGTTTCACGACCAACTATTACAGTTTTATTTTTTGGATCAGTATTGACCACCATGAATTTTAAATCACCAAACCCCATTCCAGAAAAACGTTGTTCCATAGCTGTAAAAATATCATTAACATTTCTTGGACTTGATGGATTATATTTTGCTTTAGAATTAGAATTTCCTAACGAAACTAAATCACCTTTAGTTAATGCCTTACCCATTAAGCCAACTTTAAATAAATGGGGTGAAGCTTTAAGCACAATTCTGTTACTAGTTGGTGCAATGAAAACTTTTTTAGCAACTTCAACTTCGGCTTTTCTTATAATAACAATCTCTCCAACACTTGTTCTGGCATTACTTCTACAATTACCATCCATTCTTACAATGTTAAGTCCGATATCTCCAGGGTATGCTCGTTCTGCGATAGCTGCAGTTTTACGTTCCCCAACAATTTCAACAATATCTCCTGGACTGATATTAATCTGTTTCATAAAATTGGAATCAATCTTAACAATGCCTCTATTAACATCATCTTGGACAGCTTCCATAACTTTTAGTCTGATCTCTTGTTTTTTGCTTTGTTTTTGTTCAGAATTTTTATTTTCCATATATCCCACCCCTCAATAATCTTGACAGAATTATCATGGTTTTTATATTATATAAATATTGTTGTTAAAGATTTGATAAAACTAGGTATTAAATATAAAATTAATATAGAAGGTTGTCAAAAATGGCCATACTTGAAAGAATAGTTCCAATGTCTCCTTTCATTTGGCTTATGTTTACTTCTTCATTTTTTCTTAAATATTGGCCTAAGAAACCAGTTTCAGAAAAATAATCTTTATTAACTTTGGGAAATATCTCTTTTAAGTTTAATTCATAAGCAGTTTGCATCTGGACTAGTAATTGATCTCTTGGAATCTTTTCATTAACATAATCCATTAATTTAATCAGAAGGCCATAATCTTGAAATCCTTGATATAATTCCCTCTCACTTTCTTCTTTATTAATTCTTGGTGTCAGTGTAGGTTGGTCTGCTCTACTATTTTCAAATAATTCTTCAAGATTGTCTGTCATTTTTATTATCTATAATCTGGGTATATCAATACTTTATAAATTTTTATCAGATTAATTATTAATTTTATAAGTTAATTGTAAATAAGAATTCTTTAATTTGTTAACTTTAAGAAGTTTTAATGATTTAATATGTTTCAACTCAGTTTTATCTTTTAAAGAATCTCCATCCATTATGGTTGAAGTTTTTTTTCCACCAATTAAACAAGGTGCGATGACAATAGAAACTCTGTTAATTAATCCATCTCTAATTAGTTTTGAGTTTAATGTTCCACCTGATTGGATAGTCATTCTTTTAATTGAATATTTATCTTTTAATTTTAAAAATAAATTTTTAAAATCTACCTTTTTTTGATATTTAATAATGTCTAAATTTTCTAAGTTTAGTTTGTAAGCAGGATGATTATTATTTGTTGTTACTAAATATAATCTTTTCAGATTATTTGTTAAATTAATTATGCCCTGTTTGTTAAGGTGAGATTTATTATCAACTAAAACAAAACTAACTTGTTTTATATTTTTAATTGGATTTTTAGGTGTATTTACTCCTATTTTAGCCATAACTTTTCCTGAATTGAAAGAAACAATGTCTGTTTTTTGTTCTAATTCATAATATTGATTTAGACCTTCTTTAATTCCCTTAATGTTGGGTAAATCTTTATCAAAATCTAATCCTTTACCAATCCCTGTAGAAATTTTTCCATCAAAAGACATTAACATGAAAAGAGTAGTTCTTGGTTTTTGCATAGATATAAAGATTGTGTTATGTTTAATAAATGTTTAGTAGAAATAAATTAATTCAAAAAAATAAAAATTAAGAAAAGAATTACTCTTTCTTTTCAGTTGGTTTAGGTTTAGATTGTACTTTTGGTAAAGGTAATGGGCTAGGTAAACCAACTTCTTCACTGATTTTAATCGCTTGAATATTTCCTTTATGTAATGCTGCGTTAATAACTTGTTGCATAACTTCTGCAGAAACTTTCTTTTCTTTATCCCATAATTCTTTAACTTCTTTAACTTTAGCTTCTTCACCAGTATAAAATACTTGGCCTTCTACTTCAATTGAACCTAAATCTGGGGTGTATTTACAAGTAAATGAAAAATTGAATTTCAAACCTGCTTTTCCAGGAATGTTAAATTGTAAATCTTCAACTTCTTTAATAGAAACATTACTGTTAATTCCAATCTGTCCGCCTCTTGCGTCTAAACTTCTGTTTGCACAAACTTTGTATAAGTTAATTTTTACTATTGTCATTTTAAACTACCTCTCTTGTTTTATTATAACTTCACCAATTATTATTGTGAATAAGCTTAATTCATTCCTATTCTTTATAAATTTTCTGATGGTTAAGTGTGGTGTTGGTTGGTTTTTAGTATAAACTGATTATTCTCTGCATACTATATTTTCTTTTACAACATTTCTTTTAAGTAAATTCTCTTAACTATTTCTAAAATGACTGATGACAATTATTTAAGGAACTCTTTTGTAAGAGAAGCTTTGCAAAAAGCAGAGTTGGGTAATGTTACAGAGAAAGTTTGGTCCTCAATAAGGGAAAGGAGTATTTTTACTTTTGAAGAAGGAGGAGTAGAATACAAAATTGGAAACAATTTAGAAATTAATTGTAATGCTGTATTATCAAAAAAGTTTTCTAAAGAATGTCTAGAAGAGAGGGTATCTTTGGAAGATAGTCAAAATTATGATATTAAAATTAATGAGAATGCCAAAAAAAATGCAGAAAATAGAGGTATGCAAAGAACTTACCGAACAGAATTAGCTGAATGGAAGCAACAATTTCCTTCTGAAGATGATAAAGAATCTGATGATGGAAGGTTAGCAAAACCAAGAAAACCTAAATTGCATGAAACTTTTTCAGATGAAACAATTCCTGAAATTTTTGGGTTACTAATTGATTCTTATGAAGATACTAATGATGATACAGTCCGGTTAGAAAGAAAGTTAAGAATAGTTTACACAAATAAAGATGGATTTGTAAATTTATGTTTATACGATGGAGCGTATTATGATGACTTATATTCTAGTCAACAAGAAAAAGAAGATAGGGTTATTTATACAGATATTAATCCTAAACTTTATGAAGAAATGATTGTAGATTTAATGGGCCATTATGAAGTTGAGTTGTTTAATCCATCTGCCGATGATCCAAATGAAGATAATAGAAGGAAATATAAATCTGATTTTTACAAAGCAAATTTTACTTTTGGTGTTGAATTGGACCTAACTCCAGAACTAACACAAGAACAAATAATCTTTGCAGTACGTAGTGTTTACAATGCAACTGGTGCGTTCAAGAATGGGATGGCTGGATTGAAAAGAAAGTATGAACAAGAACAAGCAGAAAAAAGAAAAGATTTCTTGGATGCTTTTGGTGTAACGATTGAACCTAAAGTTTAAAGTAAAAAAATAATTAATTTATCTTTTCTTTAATTTTTCACTTTCAAACAAATTATCTTGCTTACTAATTTTGCTAAACTGTAAGCTTCACTTCTTGCTCTACTACTAATCTGTTTTTTACCATCAATAACATATTCTGGTGCAAATTCTACTATGTCTGTTCCAATAACTGTCTTCATTTCAAAACAAAGTTTTAAAATTTCAATTATTTGTTGCCAGAACAACCCCCCTGGTTCAGGGGTTCCAGTACAAGAAATCATGCTTGGATCAAATCCATCTACATCAATTGTAATATACAATTTATCAGATTTCAAATTTAAGAGTGTTTTTTTGACTTTATTTATTGAATGCTCCCAAGCATAAATAGTTTTAATTGATTTATTATTAGCAATTACTTCTTTCTCATCTTTATCCTGACTTCTAATTCCAACTTGTACAATCTCATGAGATTCAACCAATCTTTTCATAACACAAGCGTGGTTTAATCTGCTACCATTCCAAGAATCTCTAAAATCAGAGTGAGCATCAATTTGTAAAACTGCAAATTTTTCATTTTGTTTTTCCAAACCTTTAACTAATCCAATTGTTACTGAATGGTCTCCACCTAAACTAATCAGAAATTTATCTCCCTCTATTGATTCAACTTTTTCTTTAATTTTTGTAACCATTGATTCTGGACTTTCAGAATTAAGTTTCATTTCATTTTCTAAATATATCCCTTGTTCAAAAACTTCACAATCAAACTCTTCGTCATAATACTCTAAATGTTCTGAAGATTTAACAATTTCCATGGCACCTTTTGAAGTTCCAACACCAAATGTTAAGTCTTTCTCATAAGATATCGGTAAAATTACAAATTTAGATTTTTCCAAATTAGAATATTCTTCCGGTAAATTCATCCATTTCATTCTACTACTTTCACCCCTGGTACATTTAAGTTACAAAAATTAGAAGAAAAATTATACGCTCCTGCATTCAAAAATACAAGTTCATCTCCAATCTTAACTTCTTTTAGGTAAACTCGATAACGAAACAAGTCTAAACTACAAGGTGTGATCCCTTTGATAACATATTGTTTACTCTCTTCTGTATTTTTAGATAATTCATTCTCAACTAAAAGTTTTACTGGAACAATCAAAGCGTCCATATCTGTGTTGTATACTGAAGCGTTTACTGTAATATTGCCTGAATCAATAGCAATTACTTTGGTAATCAATTTTCCGGCAGGTGCTGCAATAAATCTACCTGGTTCAATTATCAATTTAATATTATTCTTAGAGAGCCATTCTCTAAACTGATCAATTTTAGTAAAGATTCCTTTCAATAATCGTATGTTGGTATTAGCATAAGCTGCAGGTAAACCACCTCCCATATTCACGAAATCAATACAATTAAAGAATTCGTCATCAAATAATTCTGCAAGTTCAAAACCATAATTCCATTCGGCCATGTTTTGTGTTTTTCTATGGAAATGAAGTCCCAATTTTACAATTTGCAAATTATTTCTCAATTTTTTTATTTTCAAATCAATATTTTCTGAAGAGATTCCAAACACAAAATATTTTTCTGTCCTAATTGTTCGTTCTTTTAATTTTAGACGTAAGAATAACGTCTCTATTCTTATTTCTAATTTTTTTGAAAGGAGATCCTCCAAAATTGTAAGGTCGTGCATGTTATCTACTGCAAATTTATTTACCCCTAATTTCAAAAGTTCTAAAATTTCATTTTCATTCCAAGCCTGAGCTAAAAACAAAACTTTAGATTTATCTTTTATGTTAACTAGTTCGTTTTCTAAATGTATACTAAACATGCAATCTTTGTTCTTTTCTAAAATCCCAGTAACTAACGGGTTTGTCTTAGAACTGTAAGATACAATATCACAATGTTTTGCAACAATGTCAAACTGAGACAAAACTTTTGATTTAGATATTTCAAAGTAAGCAGAGTTCTTATTCATTGTTATCTCCTCCAAAAGGTAGAAGCCCTTCCTCTTCAAAAACTTCTAAAGCTTTAATCATGGCAAGTGGAAATGTGATTGTAACATCACCATGAACAGTTGCAACATCACTTTCGTCTTTAACTTTACCCCATGATTTAGCTTCGTTGGTAGTTGCTCCACTCATACTTCCACTTGTTTTGTGGGCAGTAGTCATATAAACAGCGTAACTAGCTCCACCATTAAGTAATGTAGAAAGAATGGCGTGATGTTTACTTATGCTACCCCCTAATGAAATTACTGCTTTCTTTTCATCATGATTGCTTGTGAACAAAATGTTTCCAAAGTCTGCCACTACATCCACAATAAAATCTTTGTGTTTTTGTTGGAAAAGGTAAAGATGAAATCCAAAAGACCCATCAGTAATAGCTGGGCAAAATATAGGTACGTCATTTTTTGCTGCTTGATACAAAATACTTGAATCATCCTCTAGTAAAAGGCCAATTTCTTTAAATAATTTTGAAGGTGTCCAACGTTTTTGTTTCTGGTAAAGTTTAGTTAATACTGGGTTCATCCAATCTTCTAGTTTCATATAACTTTCATTTTTAATGAAAACATTTCCTACTCGGTTAATTCCTCTTTCATGAAGTTCTACATCGTCAGCAGAGAAATTTCCAATTGAAAATTTTTCTCCTAAAGATTTCATGATGTCTTCTTCAATCCCTCCTACTGTAGTTACTAAAACATCTGCTACTTTTAGTTTAACTAATTGAGCGAAAAATCCTCTTAATCCACAAGAAACCATGTTTGAAGTAAAAGTAAGATAAGTTTTCGCAGAATTTTTCTTCATCTTAATGATTACTTCGCTAGCTTTTGCTAGTTGGACACTTTGGTAACCTAACTGTCCCATATTATCAACTAATTTTTTTACAGTAATATCTTTTTCCCATTTGAAATCTTTAACATACATTTTTTTCACCTATTGGTATTTTCATTCATTATTTATCTTTATTTTTTTAAAACACTTTTTTTAATCTTAAACTTCAAAACACACCACTTAACTTATTTAACACAAAAATAAAATTTTAATTAACAGCTCTCGCTAATTTAGAAATAAATAGAAATTCAACTTCCAGCTTTTCTAACTGAATCCATCTAAGAACAATATTTTAAAGCTATTTTATAAATTTAATTGAAAAAAAACAATAAAAATAATTTTTAATTAATCAATCTCTTTTATGTTGTCATACTTTTTGTATTTTCCTCCCCACTCCTCATTTCCTGGCTCTAGACCTTGACTTAATGGCATATGGACTTCTCTATACAAACAATTGTAATCTTTAGATTTATCTTTATCATCTCTGGTATAATCAACAGTTACATTGTAGGCAATAGATAACATGTATGGTTGTTCATTTTCTTCAAGATCCTTAACAATTCTGAAATTTGTTCTCTGTGAATTGTCCATTACTGTAAATTCATATCTCTCTAACACATCTGGATAAACATTTTCTATGTATGGGCAAATATGAGTTGGGTAAAATTTATGTTCAATCACAGAATTATTTTCTGTTCTTAAAATAACTCGATATCCATCATGGTCCCTAAACACTTGGTCAATTGAAGTTTTATCAAATACATAAGAATTTGGTTCAATCAAATTACATTGTTGAGATACTGCTGCATCAACATAATCTCTTTCATGTAACAATCTATCTCCAAAATACATGAATGCAACAAAAGATGCTGCAACTCCTAACTGGGCTAATGAAACAATACTCGTATCTGCTAATCTCTCTAATTCTGGTTTCATTTTTATTTCACCTTCTTTTTAGAATCTCATTCTTCCCCATTTATCTCTTGGGATTTCATTTGTGTCAATAGAAAATAAAGGTTGAATTCCTTCCTTCATTTCTTCATCAACTGGTAAATGAACTTCAACATAACTCAATTCTTCTTCTAACTGTTTTACTTTATACCAGATAACATTAGCATAACCTTGTTCCTCATAACCTAAATCCTTGAACACTCTTACGTGTTCAGTTGTTGGATCATCAAGTGCTAAGAAATTATCAAGTGTTAAGTCTGGATACATTGGACCACAGGGATTATGTTGACCATAACCAACAAAACCTTTACATTGTTGATCCCAATCATCGTAAACTTTTTTCTCACCATCAACATATTTTACTTCAAACCCAAAAACATCTTTTGTTTTTTGTTGATAATCCCCAATTGGTATTGTCCAACTCCCATAATTGTCAAACACAGCAGTAACAGGATGTCTTTCAACACGATATTCTGTTGGTGTAATCTGATCTTTCAACAATTTGTCTCTTTGATGCATATCGTAACTAACAGCTACTGCCATGCCAACTCCTCCAATCATTACTAAAAAAGCTAACATATGTCCTACTTGTTCTCTTTCATCCATCTTATTTCACCTCTTTCATAGTACCTTCAATCATGTGTTGTGGGTGATGGCCCCACCTTTCTAATCCTGGATTAAGTTCTTGATCTAAGGGGAGGTGAATTTCAACATAATTGTAATCTCTTTGTACCCCATCTAAAACACTTTGAGGTAATTTGTAAATAATTGCATCAGCATATCCTTCTTCTTCAATCTCCAAATCATGAAATATCTTGATATAACCCTCAAGGTTACTTAGGTCAGAAAAATGATTATCTTCAGGTACATTTGGGTAAATGTAACCCCAATGGTGATATGTAATATGGTTGTTATCTTGAAATTCAATTTCTTGTACTCTTCCATTCTCATCATCAAAAATTATTCGATATCCATCATGATCTCTAAATACTTGGTTAACAGGGTAATGATTATATGAATAATTTTCTGGGACAGCATAATTCTGATTTTCTAATGGGTGTTTACAGCATTGGTAAGTTCCAATTGTTAATCCTACCATAATTCCTATTGCTGCATAGGATTTTAACATATTCATCGCTAGTCCTTTGGAGTTTAATATATCAGTAAGTTTCATTTTTTTCGCCTCCACGAATTTTTAACTAAGAATTAAGGTGATTGTTATCATAAAATCACCGGGTTGAATTTAACTCAAAACAGAAAATTATTTAAATATTCAATCAATTGATTAATTTTATGTATGAAAAATTAGGTTCATTCAATCCTTTACAAAAAAACAATTTTAAATTAGATGTTAAAGATAAAAAAATATTATTTTATCTACTTAATGATTCTAGAATGCCTTTTTCAACATTGGCTAAAAAGATTGGTTTATCAAAAGAAACTGTACTTTATCGTTATAATCGTTTTTTGAAGAATAATATCATTTTAAGAAACCATCCCCTTATTGATTATGAAAAATTAGGTTACCAAAGGTTTCATATTTTAATAATTCTTGATGAGTCTGATAAAGGTAAACAAAAAAATTTTATCGATTTTTTGAAAGAAGATAAATCAGTATTAAGAATCTTAGAATATAGTGGTCATTGGGATTTAGAAGTAATTGTCTTAGCAAAGAGTCTTAAGGAATTTGACAATTTATTGCAAAGATTACTTGAGCCATTTAAATCAATTATTATCAGGAAAGATACTGAAGCAGAAATTGATGCCATTGAACATCATTCTTTACCTGAGATTAAAATGCTGGAAGTTAAACCTCACTCAAATTCTAGTCCAAAAATTTTAATTAAACCATCTTATGATCAAATTGATCTAAAAATAATACAAAAATTATCTGAGGATGCAAGAATATCTTCTTACGATTTATCTCAAAAGATCAAATTAAGTTCAGATGCAATTAGAATTAGGATTAAGAAATTAGTAGAGAAAGGTATAATCGAAGGTTTTACAACTCAGATCAATTTTTCTGCTTTCAATTATCATGGTTATGTTTTTAATTTTAACACTTCTTGCATAACTAAGAAACAAGAAATGAAATTATTTTCATATTGTAAGAATGATCATAATTTTATCGCTGTGAAAAGATTAATTGGAGATTGGGACTTTAGGACTTATCTGGTTGTCAAAGACCAAATAGTTTTTCATAATATTGTCAGTCAATTAAAAATCCAATTTAATCAAGATATCAGGAATTATGAAACTTGGGTCATTTATTATGAACATTACTTTAATTCATTTCCTGAAGTTTTATTGATGTGATTATAACTGTTTTGTTTTCATAGATACAAATAACCTTTAAATATCATAAAATAATACCTCACTAAATGTCAAACTCTTCAACATTGAACCTTTACAAACGTAACATCTCCTTAATGTACTTTTTGAAGTTTTTCCAAAGCTTACATTTCTTTTCAGCAGTGTTAATACCTTTCTTTATTGATTGGGGTGGAATTAATTTCACCCAGATAATGATCTTACAATCTGTATTTGTATTTTCAGCATTTGCAATGGAAGTGCCTACTGGCGTTATTGCAGATTATTTTGGTAGAAAACATTCTATTGCTTTAGCAATATTTTTCAATATTGCTGGAATTTTAGTTTATGCCTCTTATCCTAACTTTTACATTTTTGTTATTGCAGAATTTTTGTGGGCAATAGCTAATGCTTTAATGTCTGGTGCAGATCAAGCAATGGTTTATGACAGTTTGAAAAAGTACAAGTCAGAACATTTGTCTAAGAAAATATTTGCTCGGTTCAAAAGCTTTAATGTTGCAGCAATAATGATCAGTGGTCCTATCGGAAGTTTGATTGCAACTTATCTTGGACTGAGAGCTACAATGTTATTTATGGCTTTTCCAATGATAATAGCATTAATAATCTCATTATTCTTAACTGAACCTAGGACAAAGAAAAGTAAAGAATCTAAAAGGTATTTACAAATATTTTCTAGTGGGGTTAAACATTTTAGAAATAATAAAATTTTACAAATTTTATCATTTGATATGATTTCTAATTTTGCTTTAGTGTTCATGGTAATTTGGACTTATCAGTTACTACTAGAACAATTAGGTGTAGCAATAATCTATTTCGGGTTTGTACATGCTGCGATAGCGGGAATTCAAGTAATTTTCCTTAATAGTGTTCCTTGGATGGAAAAACTTTTCAAAAGTAAAAAGAATTATTTATTGTGGAGTGCAGTAATACCTGGGTTAGCATATTTAGTACTTGCTACCAACCAAAATATTTACTTAGCTGTATTATTATTAATGTTAATTACTGGTTTTGGACTTACTAGAAGTACTCTATTTGACAGTTACATAAACAAGTATATTGAATCACATAATCGTTCAACAGTAATCTCTTTCATTTCAATGTTGAAAAAGTTTACCATTGGTGTAATTTACCCTATTGTTGGGATTTTAGTGGATTGGTCATTAACATTTACTTTCATAATCATTGGAAGCTCTATTTTAGGGATGATATTCATTTCAAGGGTTGAGGAAGAACATTTATTAGATTGATTTTTCAATGATTTTTTTAATAAACAAATTTCCACCTAAACCTTTATAAAATAATTGTGCTTTCATTAAGTTAAGTGGGTGGGTAATGAAATTGTTACTGATTCATCCACGATTTGGAGGAAATTAAGTAAAAATGGAAGGAACAGTTAAATGGTTTAACCGAAAGAAAGGTTATGGTTTTGTTAATGGTGAAGATGGTGAAGAATATTTTGTACATTTCACAGCTATTAAACAAGGAACATTCTTAAGGGATAATGATAAAGTATCTTTTGAAGCAGTAAATGGTGATAAAGGTAGGCAAGCAGCTGATGTAGTTCTTTTACAGAAAGGTAGTGAAATCATGGCAGCAGAAGAACCTGCAGAAGAACCTGCAGAAGAAGCTCCAGTTGAAGAACCTGCTCAGGAAGAACAACCTGTAGAAGAAGCTCCAGTTGAAGAACCTGCTCAGGAAGAACAACCTGTAGAAGAAGCTCCAGTTGAAGAACCTGCTCAGGAAGAACAACCTGTAGAAGAAGCTCCAGTTGAAGAAACTGAAGAAAAAACTGAATGATTTTTCAGTCTTATTTTTTTTAATTTATTTATTTTTCTAACTTATTAAACCTATTAATACCACTTATTATTGATGATTTAAGTATATTCTCCTTCTCTTTTAATCTATTGTAACTGACCTAATCCAATTAAAATAATCTCACTAAAGTAATTAAACTAAAATAATCCATTCAGTAAATAAATTATTATAAACTTAAAATATTCTTTACTTAAAATGTTAAACTTATTTAAGAAAAGATTTTTTCAAAAGAAAAAAATCAAATCTAAGAAGAATGTTGAAATACAATTAAAAAAATTATTTCTTATAAAAAAAACATATAAAAAGTATAATATTAACCTTGAAAAAGTTATTGATAATTATCATGACCCTAAATTTTACCGAAAAATCCTTTTTAGTAAACATTATTGGACTTTAGAAGAAGATAATAAACTTAAAAGAATATTAACTGGAATAAAACCTCATCGCAATTTTAGAAATAATAAACAATATGCAGCTAACATAATCTTAAACTGGTTAATTGAAGACTTGATTTACATTATTTTAAAAAGAAAAAAAGTTAATGTGGTTAGGTCTGGATCAGATAAAGAAAGAAAATTGTTCATTGGTAAAAATGTTGAAGCTGAGTGTGATTTGAAAATTATTCCAAGGAATAAAAATAATAAAAATATATTTATTGAAGTTATTGCTAATTATCCAACTAAATCTGGATTTGCATCTTTTTGGGAAGAGAAAGGATTTCTAGATTTAAAAGATAAAAAATTTCATAAACTTCTGGACCATCATATACAAGGTAATTTAATTTTAATTCTTGGTATGGTTGTGGCTAAAAATCAGTTTTTTTTAATGAGGGTTGATAACAATCTTAAAATTAAAAACAAAAGTTCTGAACAAAATTTTGGTGGAAAAGAGACAGTATTAATAGATTTTGAAGAAGGAAAACCTTTGCTAAAGGGGTTGAATACTCTTAGCATAAGGTCTTTTGTAAAACCAATTAAGAAGAAAAAAAAGTGATTTTATTTTAATCATATTAATTATCTGTTCCCTAATTCAAACTTCAATTTCTAATCCCACTGGGCAATGGTCTGATCCCAGAACCTCATTCAGAATGATTGCTTCTTTCAAATTATTTTTTAATATTTTTGAAATACAGAAATAATCTATTCGCCATCCAATATTTTTAGTTCTGGCATGGAACATATAAGACCACCAAGTGTATTTCATCTCTTCTGGGTGCAAATATCTAAATGTATCGATAAATCCAGCTTCCAGTATTTTATCAAATCTTTCTCTCTCCTGGTCAGTAAAACCTGCATTACCTGGTTTTGATTTTGTAGTTTTATTAGTTTGTGGGTTTTTAAGGTCAATTTCTTGGTGAGCTACATTTAGGTCACCACAAATAATTACTGGTTTATTCTTTTCAAGCTGTTTAACGAATTTTAAGAATTCTGGGTCCCATGTTTTGTGCCTATATTCTAATCTGGCAAGTCCTCGTTTAGAATTAGGTGTATAAACATTAACTAAGAAGAATTTATTAAACTCTAATGTAATCATTCTCCCTTCTTTATCTAAATCTTCAATGCCAATCCCATACTTTGTATTTAATGGTCTGATTTTTGAAAATATTGCTGTACCTGAATAACCTTTTTTTTCAGCAGAATTCCAGTAATGGTGTTCATAATCGTCTAACATCTTATCAACTTGACCTGGATGGGCTTTAGTTTCTTGAATACAAATTATGTCTGGGTCATATTTTGTTACAAAATCTAGAAACCCTTTTTTTAATACTGCCCTTATGCCATTAACGTTCCATGAAATTATATTTAATTTTGTCATTTAACTCCTCTTTTCAAATTCAACTATAAAAATATGTTTGAATAATCTTTCTCTGTATCTATTGGCCCAACATCTTAAGTAATGTTCGTCAGCAAGATTATTATAAATTCTTTTTTGGTTATATACTTTACTGAGTATTGGTTCTTTTTCTTTCCAATATCCACTTACATCTGATTCAATTCTAAATCTTTCAGATAATTCTAATTCTTTTTGAATATCTCTTAAATCTTTTTTTAATTCATTTATTGAGTTATGAAATTTTGTATATAATAAGTTTGTTGTCCATGGTGAATATTCTCTTTTAATATGGCATTTAGGAATTTTACCTTTTTTGTAATCCAATCTTAAATTGACCATTTTTTCTGGACAATCTAATCTATCAACTAAATTTAACATATTAATTGGTTTGTCTTGGTGGTTTTCTTGAATTGCATTTCCTTGAAATGCAGAAATTAAATAACTATTATCTAGTTTTATTTTTTTTTCACTTGGTAAAGTTTTTTGTTCATCAAAATCTTCTTTAATCATATGGCAAATGTCTAAAAGGTAATCTAACTTAATTTCATCTAAATTTCCTAATTTAACAGTTCTATTATAAATACTTGATAATGAGAGCTTAATTTCTTTACCATTGCATGTTGGAATCATGTAAAACGGATTGACTAGTTCTAATGCATCAATAATAATTTTGTTGGGTTCACTTGTTGTGATTGTCATCTTTAAGGTTACGTGAATCTGTGGTATAAAAAGATTTCTTTGCTAAACGATAACTAATTAAATCTTAAATCTCAAATTTCCTAAAGAATAACAAGTTCTTATGATTAATACTAAATTTACTTTCATTGATTTTATTCTTAATACACACCATTTTTTCTCCTTTGAACAAGAACTCTTTTTCTAATTCTAAACTTAATCTGCCACTAAAATTATTATACTTATCTTCAAGATAATTGTTTTCTACTAAGAGGATGATGTAAGCTCCATGTTTGATTTTATTTTTAAGTTCAGTTAAGATTTTTACAATCAATTTTGTGGGGTTAAGATCATATTCATAATCAGTTCGGTTCATTTCTTTGCTCAACTTTTGCAAACTCTTCCAATTAGGCAAAAATGTGACAATTAACTCAATTTTAGGTAATTTATATTGTTGCCAAATATAATCAAAATCTTTTAATTTATTTTTTAGCAATAAATGTTTGGAATTTTGTTTACAACCATAATTACTTAATTGTAATTGACTTTCTAATTTTTTAATTTTTTCATTAACTTCAAAATATGAATTAGAATCTTCAGTCATGGAAATGCCATTACGTTTGGTTTCATGGCAGGCAAATAATGTTTCTCCTAAATTTAAAAAAGGATCAAAAATAATATTCCCCTCTTCACTAAACTGTTTAATTAATTCCTTTTTTAATTTTATTTTAGATTGAGAATTAAAATTATCTAAAATTAACCAAGATGATCTAATGATTTCTAATTTTGGTTGCATAATATTAAGAATAATCTTGAAATATAAAAATACTTTTGAACAGAATAATCTATTTTAGAAAGAATATTATGTTGTAATTTGCTATTTTTTAGGTAAGAATTCTTCCACATTCTTGAAATGTGTTTTAACAAATTCTTCAAATTTAAAATCTCTTTCTTTTAATTCTTCCAAGCCCCATTTAACGTGGGTACTACCTTTTGGAACTGGAAAACCTGCTTTTTTACTAAGGTAATTAATTTGTTCTAATGCTGTAGCTCTAGCAAGTATTGATGCTGCTGCAACTTCAATAAATTTATGTTCTGCTTTTATTTCTCTAATGTCCCCTACTTTACATCCAGGGAATTTATCTACTATGTGTGTCCCAGGTAAAAGAAATTTTCCCACTTGTTTGTGCATGTCATTTAAAACTTTTGAACTGCCATACATTTTAACTTTATGGTTATATTCTTCTGGTGTTAAATTAACAATCTCACAACTGCACATTTTTTTGATCTCTTGTGCCATTCTTAAAATCTCTTTATCTCTCAAAATTTTACTATCTGCAACACCTAACTCTTTTAGTTTAACTCTTAACTCTTCATCTGCTTTAACTCCAGCAACAACCATCCCACCAAAAGTGTCCCCTTTCAAAGATTCATCACTACCAATGACCCACCCTAACTCTTTTCTAAATTCAATCTTTTTAATTTTTTTACCAATTCTAACTGATTCCAATTTGTGTGATAATTCTTCTATTTTATCTTCATTACCTTGGATGAGGAGTTTTCCTGAGGTGTATAAAATCAACATAATTCTTCTATTATTAACACCTTTGAAATATCTGATATCTTCATAAACTGTTTTAGGTTCTAATGGTGTGAACTTATTTTTTTTAAGAAATGCTAATAACTGTTCTTTATCCACCTCTTTAAACACTACCATATTTAACAAGAATGAAAATGGTTAATTTAAATGTTTCTGATTAATATCTTCTTCTTTTTTTATTAGGGGGTCTTCTTCCCCCTTTTCGATCTTTCTTTTTTCTTAATTTTAATTTAAGAGTAATATATTCTTTATTGGCTTTATCAAAATGTTTTTTTGAAATTAAATTAGGATTTTGATCATAGAATTCAAAATATTTATCATAGAACCTTCTAGCTTTTTTTGCGTAAGTTAAATTATCTGTTTCAAAAAATAATATTTTTGAAATATCTGCCGCAATACCATAACAAATTGTAATGTTGGATTGATCATTAATATCAAGCAATTCCTTTGCTCTTAAAATTTCATCTAATGACCTTTCAAGATTTTCTCTTTCTTTTGTTTTATAAAATAATATCAATGACGCTTTTCCTGCTAATAATATTGCATCTGATGATTTTTTATGATCTTCAAATAATTGTGAATTGTGGGCTCTGATATATGCTTCATGTTGTTTGATTACTGGGGTAGGATCTTCTTTATCAAGAAAACTAAGTTCCATTAAGGATTTTCCTAAAAACATGTTTAATGAGAAAAACAGGTCTGGATTTTGTTCATTGCAAATTTCTAATGCTTCATTATAACTTTCAATTGAATCTTGTAAAAAACCAACTTCATCAAATATTTTATAAGCTTCAAATTCTGCTCTTGCTCTTAAATTTAAAGCATGTGCATGGGATTCATCAAGTTTATCACTTATGTCTATGTATGTGGTTGAAGTTTCAATAATTCTTTCTAACCATTTAGGGTCTTTTGAAGTTTTATATGCTTTCCAAGATAAAGAAGTCATATAACTACATGATTTTATTGAATAATTTTCATCAACTTCTAAACATATCTTGGCTGAATCTAAATATAGGTCGTATGAGTTTAATGCATAACTAATGTTTTTTGTACGTTCAAATAATATGCAATTTATTGATCCTGCATGCCCTAGAAAATGTCCTTCCATTACAGTATATCTTACTGGATTCCCCTTTTCTTTGATTATTTCTTTTTCAACCTTTTTTCTAGATATTTCAGAACCTTGATAATTGAATTGTATTAATTTTTCAAGTTGTGGTGTTGTGAAATAGTCTGGATCTTCAACAGCTAAATGGGTCCCAACTTTTGTTAATGCTTTAACATAAAAAATATCTCTATCTTCTACTGAATCTATTGTGTCTAAATAATTTGTTAGCAATACTCTACAATCTTGGTTATGTATCAACTCATCATAATTTGTTGACATTAATGTTTCAAAATCCATCAATTAAACTCCAAAGTATATGTTTTATATAAATCTTATCTGTGTTAACTACTTTCAAATGGGTTCTAATCACTATTTAAATCAAAGCATAAAATTTAAAAATAGGTGTCCATCTTAGCTTATTCATAGGTGTTAATTACAATTATATGGGTGAGTTAAAATAAATAAACAAAACTTTGATTGTCCGCATTGTAAATATAAATTTGTCAGTTTTTTATTTTCTGGGTTAAAGGGAATATATTGTCCTTATTGCCATAATAGGATTTCTGTATAATCATTTTTAAATTATTGTTAACCAGAATAAATTAGATAATAATTTAAATAGGAAGATTTTCTTTAAGTTATGTCAATTTTATTAGAATTAATTATTTTAACCTTTTTACCTTTTTTAGAATTGAGGGCTTCAATTCCTTATGGGATATTTGCTTCTAACATTCATTGGTTTTGGATATTTGTAATTTGTTGTTTAACAAACATCATTTTATCATTTTTTGTGTATGCTTTTGTGAATTATGTTATGAAATTGTTCTTAAAAGTTAAGTTTATTAACAAGATTTATGAAAAAATTGTTGAAAGATCACAAAGAAAAGTTAAACCTTATGTGGATAAGTATGGGACAATAGGGTTAGCTATTTTTATTGGAATTCCTTTGCCTGGATCTGGTGTTTATACTGGTGGATTAGGGGCTTACTTACTTGGCTTCAAATTTAAGGATTATATTATTGCGTCAATCATTGGTGTATTAATTGCAGGAACTATAGTTACTTTAGTTTCTGTGACTGGGAGTGAAGCATTATATTTTATGCTTAAAGTTATTTAGAAAAAATTTATTTTTTACTTTTCTTTCTTAATTTATTAAATTATTTACATTCTGCAATTATTCCATCAATTTTAAATGTTCCAATACCATAATCATTCATGGTAACATCGTAAATATGGTTTGCTTGACACAATTCTTGAATGTCAGAAATTATTTTTCTTACACTTTCATACTTATGGTCTATGTAACTAGGTGTTTGAACTATTAATGGTGTTTCACATTGTTTATTGTAATTAATGAAAATTCTCTGTTCTGGTTCTAAATTGATTGCTTCACCGAACCAGCTTGTTCCATGCTCATGAGAACTAACTTTTTTTAACCCTAAATCTAATGCTATCTTTTCAATAGAATCAATTCTTTCTTCCGGGCATTTGTCAAAGCAATAATATGTCATGAATTAGGGTTTGCTTATGGTTTATTTATAAAACTAACTGTTTACTGACTTTTTAAGAATGTTTACAATAATATTAATTACAATAAAATTATAAATTAATGTTAACTATTTTTATTTATGATAACTAAAATCCAACAACATGTTAAAGAATTATGTGAAATTGATCAAAAGTATGGTATGCGGGCTTACAACACTCATTTCTTAAGTACAGTTAAGTATGCTAAGATTTTAGCAGAAAAGTTAGGTGGTGATATTGAAATTGTAGAAATTGCTGCTTGGTTACACGATGTGGCAAGTATTAAGGGTGAATATCAAGAACATCACATTAAAGGGGCAGAGTATGCTGAGAAATATTTGAAAGGGCAATTCAATTACTCTCAAGAAAAGATTGATCAAGTTAAACATTGTATTTATGCTCACCGAGGAAGTAAAGATATTAAGAGGGAAACAGTTGAAGCTGAATGTGTGGCTAGTGCAGATGCCATGTCACATTTTGATGATATTGCTGCTATGTTTGGATTAGCTTACATTGGCCATAAAATTATTGACACTGAAGAAGCTAAACAGTTTGTAAAATCTAAACTGCAACGTTCTTGGAACAAACTAATACCTGAAGCTAAAGAAATAATCAAAGATCAATATGATGCAGCTATGTTATTATTGGATTAGGTTTTGTTTTATTTTTATTGTTTAACATGAAATCTCTCCGGTTTTTTAGTAATAACAAATTAAATAGTAAATCTTAAAAAGTTTTGAATAACTTTTAATTTATAATGAAACCTGCAATATTTTTTATAAGCGGAACAAGTGGTTCTGGAAAAAGTACTCTTGTGGAATTGTTAAAAAAAAAATTGCTTATTGTGAAAGTTTATGATCTTGATGAAGAAGGTGTACCTGAAGGTGCTGATGAAAATTGGCGAAGGATGAAAACTAATTATTGGTTAGAAAAAGCAGTAAATTATTTTTCCAAAGGTAAATCCACTATCATTTGTGGTGTCATTGTTCCAGAAGAAGTTAAAAATTGCCCTAATTATAGTAATTTACTTAATGTAAATTATGGGTTTATTCGTATTGATGAAACTGAAATTAGGAGAAGGCTGAATCTTAGAGATTGGAGTTCTGAACAAGTTGAAGGTAATGTGATTTGGGCACAACATTTAGAAAGATATGTAAAGGCTGAAAAAAATCATTTAATTGTTGATGGTGTGAAAAATAGTCCTACTGAATTAGCTGAAAAATTTACAGAATGGATTAAGAAAGAGATTGAATCTTTTTGATTTATAAAATTGAGCATCAACTATTAAAAGAAATAACTTATCCTAATTTTTCATCAACTTCTTTTGCTACTTTCATTAATTCAGACATTGCAGAATCTAAGTCTTTTCGAATACTAGATATTACTCTTTCTAAGTTTCTTTCTCTTAGAATGTAACCGCCTTGTTCACGAATAACAATCCCTGAATTCATCAAGTTATTAAGGTGGTGAACTACTGTTCCTCTAGTTAATTTTAATCTATCAGCAATTTCATCTGAAGAAATTATTTGGTTACTTTTAGCTTTCTTCAATAATACAATAAATATTCTAAAACAACTACTATTCTTATCCCTTAAACTAAATAATCCTAAAGAATTTCCAATCCACTGAAGTTCTTGGTTGATATTTTCTTTTGGGGTTCTTCGAATCTTAAGAATTGTAACTCGCCTTATCATTGTAAGGTATTGATAAGTTGAATCTATTTTTAAACTTTTTCCAAAAACTTTATATAGTAAATGTATTTTAAGTAGTCTCTGTTGGCTTAAGCTCAACGAAACAAATGGCAAATAAAACGATCGATCCTTCATCCGCTTAGTGTTCCCTTGTTGAACTCTTAACAAATTTTGGCAAGGGGGCGCTAACTCTTTTTTAATAATGTAGTAGTGGATATGTAGGTGAAATGAGTGAGAAAAAACAATGACTAAAGAAAATGAAGAAATTAGTTCAGATGATGTTAATATTGAAATTAAAGATCCTTTAACTGAAGTTACTGAACTATTACAAAGAACACAAGCTAATTTTGAAAATTATCGAAAACAAACTGAGAAACGAGTTGAAGAAATTAGAAAAATGGCAAGTAAAGATGTTATTTTACAAGTCTTACCTGTATTAGACAATTTTGAACTTGCTCTTAAAAATTCTGAAAAAAATGAAGAGTTCATGAAAGGAATTGAACTAATTTATTCTCAACTAGTTTCGGTTTTAGAAAATAATGGTGTGAAAATTATCAATACAGATAAAAATTTTGATCCATTTTATCATGAAGCTTTAATGAAAGTTGATTCGGATTTATCAGAGAATAAAATTATTGAAGAATTTCAAAAAGGTTATATTTTGAATGATAAAGTAATTCGACATAGTAAGGTAAAAGTTAGTTCTGGTAAAAAACCAAAATGTAAAGAATGTAAATGAAAGTTAAACTTAACAAAACAACATAATAAAAAATAAAATAATAATTAAATGAGGAAAAATAAAAATGACAAATGAAAATAATAAAGGAATTACTGGTGCAACTATCGGTATTGATTTAGGTACCACTTTCTCTGCAATGTCTGTTCTAGAAGGGGGAAAACCTACTATTGTAACAAATGCAGAAGGTACAAGAACTACTCCTAGTGTTGTACATATTAAAGATGAAGAAATTATTGTAGGTCAAATTGCTAGGAACCAAGCAATTGTTGATCCTCACCACACTATCAGGTCCATTAAAAGAAAAATGGGATCTAATGAAAAAGTTGAATCAGATGGTAAAGATTATGGTCCAGAACAGATCTCTGCAATGGTATTACAAAAACTTAAACGTGATGCCGAAGCTTATCTTGGTCAACCGGTAAAGAATGCGGTGATTACAGTTCCAGCTTATTTTAATGATTCACAAAGACAAGCTACTAAAGCTGCTGGTGAAATTGCAGGTCTTAACGTGTTAAGAATTATCAACGAACCTACTGCAGCTGCATTAGCTTATGGTTTAGATAAACAAGAAAAAGAACATACCATTTTAGTTTTTGATTTTGGTGGTGGAACTTTTGATGTATCTGTATTAGAATTAGGTGATGGGATTTTTGAAGTTAAATCTACTAATGGTGATAATATGTTGGGTGGAGATGATGTTGACGAAATAATCATGAATTGGTTAATTGATAATTTCAAAAAATCAACTGGTATTAATCTTAACAATGATGCAACTGCAACTCAAAGATTAAAAGAAGCAGCAGAAAAGGCTAAAATTGAATTATCTACTAAAACTAAAGTTGAAATTAGTATACCTTTCATTACTGCGGACCAAAATGGACCTAAACATATTAAGGAAGAATTAACCAGGGCTAAATTTGAAGAATTAATTTCTGATATTTTGAAAAGGTTAGAAATTCCAACTTTGAATGCAATTAAAGATGCTAATTTAAGTAGTGGTCAATTGGACAAAATTATTTTTGTTGGGGGATCTACAAGAATTCCTTCAGTAGAAGCTTTAGTTAAAAAAATTACTGGCAAAGAAGGGGACAAATCAGTTAATCCTGATGAAGCTGTAGCTTTAGGTGCAGCGGTTCAAGCAGGAGTGATTTCTGGTGATGTTCGAGATGTTTTATTACTTGATGTAACTCCATTAAGTTTAGGTATTGAAACCTTAGGTGGAGTATTTACTAAACTGATTGATAGAAATACAACTATCCCCACTAAAAAATCTCAAATATTTAGTACTGCAGCAGATAATCAACCAGCAGTGACTATCAGAATTGCTCAAGGTGAAAGATCAATGTTTGCAGGTAACAAATTATTGGGTCAGTTTGATTTAGTTGGTATACCGCCTGCACCAAGGGGAATTCCACAAGTTGAAGTTACTTTTGATATTGATGCTAACGGTATTGTTAATGTTGGAGCTAAAGATTTAGGTACTGGTAAAGAACAGAAAATACAAATCACTGGTTCAACAACTCTTAGTAGTGAAGAAATTGAAAAAATGAAAGAAGAAGCTAAGAAAAATGAAGCTGAAGATTCTAAAAAGAAAGCTAAGATTGAGGCTGACAATAATGCTGAATCTGTTATTTATCAAACTAAAAAAGTAATGGAAGAGCATAAAGATAAAGTTGATGAAGCTACTAAAAAAGCGATTGATGAGAAGATTAAGGAATTAGAAGAAGCTAAAGAAAAATCTGAACCAGAAGAAATTAATCAGAAAATCGAAGAACTTAACAAGAAAGTTTCTGAAATCGGTGCTAAAATTTATCAGGAAGCTGCAGCTGCTCAACAAGCAAAAGATGAAGCAGGAGCTCAACCTGGTGCTGAATCTTCAGAAGGTGTTAAGCCAGAAAGTAAATCTGATGAAAAGGTAGTTGATGCAGAGTTTGAAGAAAAGAAAGATTAATTTTTTCTTTCTTTTTAATTATTAATCTATTGTGTTATAATGTTAGATCAATACCATAAGTCAACAAACTAATAAACTTCAATTAATTATATTAATCATGATAACTACAAACAAAGAAGTGTTTTACTGGGGACCAATTTTAGGTAAATTTTATTACATGTCAGAATTTATTAAATCTTGTAGTCAAGAACTTTCTAAAAAATTTCCTGGTGAAAGATGGCCTGAAACTTTAATATTAAATAAAGGAAATAAATTTGTTTGGATGAATCAGTTAGAAGATCTGCAAGTTAAAGGTCAAGATGTTTTCTTAAAATATATGCTTGATGAAAGTAAAAGAAAAAAATATTATCTTGATTGGAAAAATGATTTGCCTGTTTTGTTAAATTTTCAATGTAAAATTGATGAGTTCAATTTATCTGACATTAGTGATAATGAATTGAAAAATATTTGGAACAAATTTTATGATTTAACAATTAAGTTTTGGGTTAATGTAATATTCCCTGAACTTGCAAATTATGGCTCTGAAAAATATTTCAAGGAGAAATTATCTCATTACATTTTAAAAGAAGATGATTTGCGGACTGCAATGGAAATTTTAACTACTCCTAAAAGATCATCATTTTTTGAAAAAGAGGAGGTTGAACTGTTAGGAACTTATGATTTTAAAAAACATCAAGAAAAATATTTTTGGTTACAAAATAGTTATTTTGGATCTAAAATCTGTTCTATTGATTTTTTTAAGGAAAGAAAGAAAAATTTAAATGTTAATCTTAAAACTGAAATTGAACAAAGGATTTTCTTAACAAGGGAGAATAAAACAAAAATAATTGAGACATATAATCTTCCAAAAAAAATAATTAATATCTCTAACGCTATAAGTGAATGTATTGAATGGCAAGATGAAAGGAAAGGACACTTATTATTAAACATACATTATAAAGATATATTACTTAACGAAGTAGCAAGGAGATTTGATTATGATAAAAAATATTTGACAAACTTTGCTTTCTTTGAGATCTCAAAATTATTTGAAGGTGTTGATTTAAAACAAGAAGCCGAATTAAGAAAAGAATGTATGGGTATTCATTTTACAGATGAAATTAATGTTTTAAATAATAAAGAAGCTTTAGAATTTTGGGAAGAGTTTGTTGATAAAGAAGTTAAAGAACATCTTTCAGAATTTAAAGGTACTATTGCTAGTAAAGGGCCTAATCAGATTACAAAGGGGAAAGTAAGAGTTATCCTTGACCCTTTTAATATCAAACATTTTAATCAAGGAGAAATTTTAGTAACAAGTATGACTAGTCCTGAATTTGTTTTTATTATGAAAAAAGCGTCAGCTATAATTACTGACACTGGTGGTCTTACTTGTCATGCTGCAATTCTTAGCAGAGAGATGAAAGTTCCTTGTATTGTTGGGACAAAAATTGCAACTCAAGTCTTAAAAGATGGGGATTTAATTGAGGTTGATACTCGGAAAGGGACAGTTAAAAAAAATAATGTATTAAATCAATTAATCTAATAAAATAAAATGACACCTGATAAAATTAAATTGCCAAATGTTGAACAATTTTATTATAAATTTAAACTTCCAAGTAATCTTAAGAACCATATTCAAAAAGTTACTGAAGTGGCTGTGTTCTTAGCAAGTAAGATTAATGAATATAAAAAGAAGAATAAAGATTTTGAATTATACAATGTTGAATTAGTTCGTGTTGCAGCAGCTTTACATGATATTGGAAAACCATTACATTTCAAATATTTTGATAATGTAACTAAAAAAGAACATATCAATTTTGAAGAAAATTTCTCTGAACGAGAATTGTTAGAACATTGGTTTGATTTAATGCCAGAATTTAAAGAAGCAGAACATGAACTTACTGGTGCGAATATGTTAAAAGAATTTCCTGAAGTTGCAGAAATTGTGGCTAACCATACTCCAAGACAAATCCTTAAAGAAAATTTGAACAAAGAGACCATTTTAGTGAACTATGCTGATAAACGGGTTGAAGGGGATAAAATAGTTACTTTGGATAAACGATTTAATTGTTTAATGAGAAGATATCCTGAACACATAAGTAACTTTAAAAGAACCTTGATTAAATATGAAGAAGTTGAAGGGAAGATTTTTAATGAAATTGACTTTCAAGCAGAAAGATTAGAACAAGAGATGAATAAATAATTATTAAACAAAATTATATTAATAATTTTAAAAACAAAAATGGCAAATAAAGATTATTACAAAACATTGGAAGTTGATAAGAATGCAACTAAAAGTGATGTTAAAAAAGCGTTTAAGAAAAAAGCTATGAAATATCATCCAGATAGAGCTCCGGAAGATAAAAAAGTTGAATATGAAGAAAAATTTAAAGAAATCAATGAAGCAGCTTCAGTGTTAGGTGATGATAAGAAACGTCAGCAGTATGATCAGTTCGGTAGTGCATCTTTTAATAGTGCTGGTGGTGCCCCTGGTGGTCATCAAGGGTTTGATTTCTCAGATATAATGTCACAATTTAGGTCAGGTTCATTTGGAGATTTTGATGATATTTTTGATTCTTTGTTTGGTGGTAATGGTGGATCTAGAAGAAATGCTAGGGCAAGAAGAGGTAACAATCTTGCTTATGAAATAGAAATTAGTTTAGAAGAAGCATCTACTGGTATTAAGAAAACTTTAGATTTGAATAAATTAGAAAATTGTTCAGATTGTCAAGGTAAAGGCGCGACTGAGTTTAAATCTTGTCACCATTGTAATGGTTCTGGTTATGTGCGTAAAACTCAAAGAACACCTTTTGGCCTATTTCAACAAACTGCTCCCTGTCCATATTGTCACGGTAAAGGGGAACTTCCACAGGATTCTTGTGATGGTTGCAATGGGGAAGGTTTAGTAAGGAAAAGGAAAAAAATTGAAGTTAAGATTCCAGGTGGAGTTGAAAATGGAATGAAACTAAGAGTCCCTAACGAGGGTGAAGCTGGTATGAATAGCGGGCCTAATGGTGACCTTTATGTTATCGTTTATGTTAAAGAACACAAATATTTTGAAAGGTCAAGTCAAGATTTAAAAATTACTGTGCCAATCAGTTTTACAACTGCTACACTTGGTGGTGAGATAGAAGTTCCTACAATTACTGGTAAAGCAAAATTAAAAATACCTTCTGGTACTCAATCTGAAACTGTATTTAAAATGAGGGACAAAGGTTTACCTTTCTTACGTTTTTCCGGTACCGGGGATCAGTTAGTTAAGGTAAGAATTGAAGTTCCGAAAAAATTAACTAAAAAACAGAAAGAACTTATTGAAAAATTAGGGGAAAAAGAACCTAGTAAAAGTTTCTTTAAGAAAGTATTTGGATGAACAAATTTATTTTTTACTTTAAATTTTTTTAACTTAACTTATAACCTAACTCTAAAACAAATTCTGGTTCTTTAGAAAAATATTCTTTCAATGCTTTTTTTCCTCTGTTAATTCTAGCTGTAACATTTGGTATTGATAAACTCAATTCTTCAGAAATTTCTTTGTATGTTAACCCTTCCCAGAACCTTAACTTTAAAACGTCCCTATAACTCTTATTAATATTTGACATTGCTTCTTCTATCTTATCTGTAAGTTCAATTTGGTGGGTTTCTTTTTCGGGGTTATTGGTTGATAAATCAGCATAACCTAAAAATTCGTAAACTTGGACATTTTCAATAGACTCATGGTCTCTAATCTGATTATACCTTAACATATTATATGCTGTATTTCTAGTAACTCTCTTGTACCATGCATTAAAATTACCCCTTTGATATTTTTGAATATCGTCAACTAATTTAATGACCATCTCTAATTCTAAATCTTCAACATCTTCTTCTTTCTTAAGAATTTTAAAACCTATTTTTCTAATGTCATTCCTGTGTTTTAAATATAACAATGCTACAGCTTCTAGGTCTCCTTTTTTAGCATAATCAACGAGTTCATTATCTGTCTTAGTGATATCAACAAGGTAAGAGATATTGGTTTGTTTAACCATTTACAAATAGGATGTTATTGAAATATAAAAACTTTACTTGATATATCACGGATTTTTTCAATATCTCTACATAACCTTATATACAAGACCATTTTTTAAGATGTTCATGGCAAAATTTGAAAGTTCAAGGGAAAGAAAAAGTAGAAGTCCTAGGAGAGAGGGTTCTTCTAGAAGGGATGATTCTGGTAAAAGATCATTTGGTGGTCGTCCAAGGGAAGGGGGCAGAAGGTATTCAACTGAAGAATCTAAGCGTAATAGTAGGAATAGAAGGGATTTTGATATGACCTCAGTTACTTGTTCTGCATGTGGCGATAAATGTGAAGTTCCATTCAAACCTACATCATCTAAACCAGTGTATTGTAGTGAATGTTTTTCTAAAAATGGACCTGCTAAAGAAAAATCAAGTAAGAATTCAAGTAAAGATTTCGAAATAATTAATGATAAACTTGACAAGATTATAGAAGCTTTACGGATTAAATCTTAGAAAATATTACTTTTTTCTTATTTTTATAAATTCATCTTTTCGTTACTTTTATATATCCTAAAACATACACATACTATTAGAGGTGTAATTATGATAATCACAACTGTTGGCAATTCTGAACTCCTAGCTAAGAAAATGGCTCTTTCCTTAAAATGTAAATTTAGATTAATTAAAGTTGACAATTTTCCAGATAAGGAATTATATTTACAATTTCAAATTAAAAAAAATGAACTTAAAGGTAAAAAAGTTATTATTGTGGGATCTTTCCAACCAGATCCTAACTTTTCTTTACTTAAATTAATTCTTGCAGCTGAAACTGCAAAACAGTTAGGTGCAAAAAAAGTTGTTTTAATTGCACCTTATTTAGGTTTTATGAGACAAGATAAAATGTTTAATTATGGTGAAGCTGTTACTAACAAAATAATGTCAAAATTAATAAATAATTCTTTTGATAAAATTGTGACTGTTGATACTCATATCCATAGAATTAAGTTAATGAAAGATATTTTCAAAATTTCTGCAAAAAATCTTACTGCAAATCATACTATCTCTGAATTTATCAAAAGTAAATTTAAAAATAAAGTTAAACAAAATAATATTGCAATTATAGGTCCTGATTGGGAGTCATATCAATGGGCGGAAGTTATTGCTAAGCAAGTAGGTTGTGATGTGACTGTGTTTAAGAAAACAAGGTTTAGTTCTCGGAAAGTTAGGGAGAAAATGATTAAACCTATCGAAATAAAGGGCAAAGACATTATAATTGTTGATGATATTATCTCTACTGGTCACACTATTATTGAAGCTACAAAGAAAGTAAAAAAATTGGGGGCAAAATCAGTTACTACTATTTGTGTTCATGGTTTATTTGTCGAAGGAGCAATTAGTAAAATTAAAAAATCTGGTGTGAAAGAAATCATTACAACAAATTCTATACAAAGAAAAGAAAGTAAAATTGATCTGTGTAAACTGTTGTGTGAAGAAATAAAAAAATAAATTATTCTCTGTATGGGCTAGACCACATTCTTTTACCACATGCAAACATTTCGTATGTGTTCTCAGAGTAGCAACCTTCTAATGGTCCATAAATAATTAGGTTTTTGTCCCATGGCCAGGCTTTAGTTATCTTAATGTATATAACCCCTTGATAATGTCCTGTCTGTGCATTTGCTGGTGGGTCCATAATTAAAGTAAATTCCTTTGTTTCATTAATATCTAATAAAGTTCCTGTTGGTGGGTCAATATCTAACCAATGTGATACTCCTGTATGGTTTTCAACACTAACAAAAAATTGAACTTTTTCTTTAAAAGTATCATTATTATATAATCTAATTGTTCTCATCGAAGAAGCTCCTAATGCGGTGAATGTTCCAAAATGCATTTTGTCAGGATCTAAGTTAAAACCCATGCCTTTATCCACTAGGTTAAAATCAAATTCAATTGTAAATTCATCTTTAACAGTAAAATGGTCAGTAACATAATAACTGACAAATCCAATGCTTATTAATATTATAATCATTAATGGAATAAATGTGTTAAGTTTCATACACTAAACAACATTGGTTTATTTTAAATCCTTTTTGCTATTCAAAGATATGTTTTCTAGAATAATGTATCATCAGTTGAACTATTTGTGATTAAATATTTAAGATGTATTAATTAGACCTCTTCAATACCTAATCCTATTATCTTAAAATCAATTCTGTTCCCAGCAGGTAAATATCTGTGTTTTCTAAGCATTAATGATCTCTCTTGTGTTTGACCATTAGGGTGATTATCTTTTCTTAATAATTCTATCAAACATTTACTTCCATATTTCAATAAATCTCCTCCCACCATTTTGACTTTATCTTTTTCAGCAAAGTCAGCATAAACTTGATTTGTTATTAAAACTGGGATAGATTTACTTCTGGAAATTTCAACTAAAGAAGCTATTTGTCTTGCCAATGAAGAATTAGTTTCAAATACTGCTTCAGCTTTACCTAATTCTAATCTGTATAACATTGAAATAGAATCAACAACAATTAATCCAACATCAACTTCTTTACTTACTATTTCTTTTAATCCTTCAAAGATTTCTTGTTGTTCTTTAAAGTTCAATGGTTGAAAAAATATAATCTGATCAAGAACATATTGCCAATTATTACTTAATTGTTTGATTCTTTCAACAGCAATCCCTCCCTCAGTATCAATTATGATGACTTTCTTGCCAGATTCAGCAATCCTCACAGCAGCTAATAAACAAAGATTAGTTTTACCTGAACCTGAAGGACCATAAATTGTAGTAACCACATTTTTTTCATATCCTCCATCTAAATGATTATCAAAGAACTTAGCGCCAGTAGATATCTTTTCACCCATATATTTTGACTATGTGCAGTTGTTTTAAAGTTTTTCTGGTGTCTAGGGTTCAAATGAGAAGATTTAATTTGTAAAATGAACTAAATAATATCAGTAAATGTATATAATAAGATATATATACTTTAATTATATCCTTTTAATTAAAAAATGAAGGTCTATTATACCCCATATCTTTAAAAAAATGCCTGGCTTTGAGATGAAAGATGTTATCACGTAAGAAAATTTTATTAATTGTAATCTTATTTTTAGCTTTAGCTGTACGTTTATTTCTTGCTTTTAACACTCCAAATCTAACTTATGAATCATATTATCATTTAAGACATACAGAAAATATTATGGAAAATTTTTTACCTTCATTTGAAGATGATCTTTCTTATGGTGGTAGATATTTGAAATTTTTACCTTTTTTCCATTATTTTTCAGCAGCTTTAATGTTTATAATACCTTTATCTAATGAGATTGCGGCCAAGATAATTAATAACTTGTTATTTGTATTAATTGGGTTAGTAGTATATTTTACCGCTAAAAGAATTACTAAAAATGAAAATGCTGCTTTGTTTTCAACTTTAATAGCGGTTCTTTTACCAGTAAGTTATTTAACAAACTATTTTGGCCCTTTACCTTTGACCTTGTTACTATTTTTCTTATCAATGTTTTTCTTTATTAATTTTAATTCAATCTCTAAAAGAAAAGAAATGTATTGGTTTTTGATAACTTTATTTTTATTATTTTTAACCAGTTCACTTGCTGGCTTGTTAATTTTGGGGATTTTATTTTATGTTTTATTAAGTAAAATAGAAGAGAAAAGGTTAGGTACTGGTGATTTAGAGTTAGGAATTTCAAGTTTATTGTTTTTCTTATGGTGGGAATTTATATTTTTCAAAGAAACTTTGTTAAGTTCAGGAATTAGTTTTATTTGGCAAAATATACCCTCTCAATTAATTAGTCAATATTATCCCGAATTTAACATAATCCAAACATTAATTTTAGTTGGTTTTATTCCTTTCATAGCTGGCCTTTACTTAATTTATAATTCATTATTTAAAGAAAGGAATAGGAGTATTTTATTAATCATCTGTGTAGCAATAATTAATGGTATTTTGGCCTGGTTCGAATTAATCCCTTTCTTAACAACAATGTCTTTTTTAGGGATAATATTAGCAATTTTGTTTGCTCCTTTTTATCAATCATTACTAGAATTTTATAACAAAACTAAAGTAAGTAATATTGAAGTTAAAGCTAAAAAAATCAAAAAGTTTGTTAAGTTTAACAATTATCTTAATTTAACGCTTAGCATTGTTTTGATAATTAGTTTATTAATTCCAGCTGTTATGTTTGCTTATGGCCAAGAAATTCCTTCTTCTGCAGAAGTTGAAACATTTCAATGGTTAAAAGAAAATTCTGCAGAAGGATCAGTTATATTTGGTAATGTTGAAGAGGGTAATCTAATATCTTATTACTCTGAAAGAAAAAATATTATGGATTTAGAATTTGGTATGGTTGAAGATGTTGAACAAAGGGTAGAAGATTTAAAATCATTGTACATTACTAATTTTCAAACTTTGGCAATAGGGATTGCGAATGATTATAGTGTTGATTATTTGGTACTTACCAACAGTGCAAGGGAAGAATATGATATTGATAATTTTAATTATTTAAGTGCTGGTTGTTTTGAATTATTATATAATAATGAAGAAAATAAAGTTTACAAATCAAAATGTACTTTAAGTTAAATTAAGTACACATTTAATGAAATAAAATGAATAAAAATAAAGATAAAAATGATTTGAAAAAAGTATCTAATGTTAAAAAAGATAATCATATCAGTAGTAGTAATTTGAAAAGTAACATCACTAAATCTTTAAAATATGATTGGGTTGTGTTAATGCTGATTGCATTAATTTTGTTATCTAGCGTTTTTATCGTTAGAAATTATTCTGGTAATCCTTTACTTTACCAAGCAGAATCTTATAGCCATTTTAGTGCTGTTAAATCATATACTAATTTAGATATTCATTTTTGGGAACTTAATCCTTTAGAGATGGGGGTTTATTTGTTAAGTTTACTTGTTAATGTAAGTTTAATCAGGAATTATATTTTTCTTTTGAGTCCTTTGTTAGCGTTAGGTTCAATATTATTATTTATGAAATTTGTAGAAAATTTAAAATTAGATCGGTTTAAATCATTTATCTTTATCTTTATCTTAATTTTAACCCCCTCATTCACATTAAATTTTAGTACTTTAAGTAATTATTCTATAATTATTTTTTTAGCAAGTTTGGGGTTGTGTTTGTTATCATTAAAAAATATTTTTTGGAAGTATTTATCAATAATTCCATTTTGTATCATTACTTTATTTGAAGGGTTGTCTACTTTCTTAATGTTAGGAGTTTTGATAGCATATTATTTTCAGTCAAACCTTTTTCCTATCATTAGAAGTAAGTTAAAAAATGATCAAAGAAATATTCGGAAGGATACTAACACTAAAAGTAATAAAATTAATAAAAATAGTCAAATTGATAAAAAATCAAATCAGGACGGAACTGTTAAAAATAAAAACCCTACTTTTTTGTCAAAAATAGTTGATGAATTGATCAGTTTTGAAGTAACTAAATTAATCATTTTTTTATTGTTGATACTTTTATTTGCTAACAAACTTTTCTTAGGAACTAATTGGGTTACTGAAAGTTTTATTTCTGATCTGTTTTTTAGTAATTTTATTTCTGATTTGGGGGCATTTTCTGGAATAAGTATTTTTGTTTTATTCTTAGCATTATTGGGTTTGTTCAGTTCATGGAAACAGAAAGGTTCTTTAATTGGATATGTCGGTTTGACAATCTCTTTAATTAGTTATTACTTTAATAATAATGCTATTATTTTTATTGGTTTAATCATGGCATATTTTGCATCTGATTTTATTCAATGGGTTATTGATAGGAAATGGTCACTTAATGAAGCTAAAAATTTCACATTATTACTTATATTTTTGGGATTATTATTCTCTTCAGTATCTTATGTGGAGAGATTAAGTGATTACTCACCTTACCAAGAAAATTTGGATACCATTTCTTGGTTGGAAGACTATTTTTCTAATGAAAATAATTTAACTGAAAATTCATTAGATTATGAAACTAATGGGGTTGTTCTTCTTTCCTCACCAGAAAATTCACAATATATCTCTGCATTAAGTAGTTTTTCAACTTTTCCTGATATCTCTGATTTAGAAAATCATGACCTTGATCTTTGGCATAAAGTTAATATGCAGTTGGAACGAGATTCTTACATTGAAGGTAAAGAAGTTTTTTCATTAACATATCCCTCAGTGCTATTCCCCTTACTTGAAGAATATAATGTGAAATATATTTATGTGGATCCACAACTTAGGGTTGAATTTTATAATAAGAAAGGTTTACTTTTTGCGTTAAGAAACGAAAGGTTTAAATTAATTCATTCTCAGAATGAACATGAGATCTGGGAATTTAAAAATGAGTAAAAGTAAATAATCTGTATAAATAATCTGTCATATTAAAAAGGTGGTTAAATCAAACGAGGATTTTAGATGAATTTAATTGGAAACATAATCTTGTGGGTAGTGTACTTTATTTCATTATATTTTTCAATATTCTTAGTATTAGTTTATTTTGATAATAGGGACAAAATCAAGAGTGAATCATCTAGTTTAATTCCTAAAAAAATACCAGTAGTTTCAATACTTATTCCTGCTTATAATGAAGAAAAAACAATTATTGGAACTATGGAATCAGTTATGAACATTAATTATCCTAAAAATAAACTTGATGTTATTGTCATTAATGATGGATCTAGTGATGGCACTGGGATTCAAGCTGAGAAATTTATTGAAGAACATAACCTTTCACATTTCAAACTAATTTCTCATGATAATATAGGGAAAGCAAATTCCATGAACAAGGCATTAAAATTAGCTAAAGGGGAATTTTTTACTTGTTTAGATGCAGATTCGTTTGTAGAACCTGATACTTTAAGAAAAATGTTATCTTTTTTCTATAACCAAGATGACCCTCAACTTGCAATAGTAACTCCTGCAATGAAAGTTTTTAAACCAAAAAATGTTTTACAAAAAATTCAATGGATAGAATATTTAGTAATGATTTTTGTAGGACGGTTAAGTAGCCATTTAGACTCATTATATGTTGCTCCTGGCCCTTTTTCAATGTATCGAACTGATATCATTAGAAAAGTTGGCGGATTTGACAATTCTACTTTAACTGAAGATCAAGAAATTGCTTACCGGATGCAAAAATATAATTATCGTATCAAACAATGTTTTGATGCTTATGTTTATACGGTTAGCCCGCATGAACTGGTACCTTTTTACAAACAAAGAAGAAGATGGTACCTTGGAAGTATTTCGTGTGCTTACAAATATAAAAATATGATTGCTAACAAGAAATATGGTGATTTTGGAATTATTCAAATGATTAAAAATGTTATTGGATATTTTTTAGCTTTAGTAGGTATTGGTTTTGCAGGATACTTTTTACTTTATCCATTTGTATTAAAAATTAAAAATATTTGGATGATCAATTTTGATTTTTTAACTTTATTTAAAGATTATACTCTCCTTTTTGATCCTCTATTCCTTGACATTCCTAAAGTGATTGTTTTTGGTGCACTGTTCTTAACATCAGCATTCTTTTTCTATAAGGCACATCAAAATGCTAAAGAGAATGTTAATGCGATTGGTTATTTACCTATTGTACCTTATTTTGCGTTTTATTACTTATTGAAAGGGATGATCTTAATTGTTTCCTTGTACGAGTTTGGCAGAGGCAAGAAGATTAAGTGGTGATAAAGAATTGGACATTTTTCTTTTATCATTGACTCTAAAATATACTCTCCACTATAACATTCTCCCCTAGAAACGAATCTTTTAAAAAGAATTAACTCTGCGAAAGAAGAATATGGAAAAACAAAGTTCTAGATTTAGGGAAATTAGTAAAGGTAAATACATCATGGCAGGTGTTTTGACTTTCCTGATTTTTTCATTAGGGTTAACTATGGGTATAATTTTAGAAGAGATGAGATATAATGAAGCTCAAGAAATTAATGAAGAACAAGATGTAAGTTATTTAAGTTTACAATTACAATATCTGATGTTAACTTCTTTTGAGGATCAAAGTAACTGTCCTGTCTTGTTAACTACATTACAAGATTCTATCGATGAATTGTCCGGTTCATTATCAAAAATAATTGATTATGAAAAAGAAAATTCAATCTCTTCTGATGATTATTTATTAATTTCAAGAAGGTATACTTTAGACAATTTAAGATATTGGTTAATGGCAGAAAAAGCAAAAGAAAGTTGTCAATTAGATATGGTTAGTATTTTATATTTTTATTCTGACGATTGTCCTTCATGCCCTAATCAAGGTACTATTCTAAGTTATTTCAAAAAATTAATGGGTGATCAATTATTAGTATTTCCTATAAATCTTGATCTTCGAGAAGATGAAGCGATGATTGAAGTAATGATGTCTTTATATAACGTAACAAAGTTTCCTACTATTATTGTAGAAGGGGATAAATATGAAGGGGTAATTAAGAAAAATGATTTACAAGAAATTATTTGTTCCAATCTTGAAAGTTCAGATGCTTGTGAAATTCAGTTAGAAGATTTAGAACAATTAAATGTTTCAGAACAAAATGAATCAGAATCTAGTTCGTAATAAAGAGGATAATCTAAATAAAATGTCTAATAATGTTAAGACCAGTACTTTTATTAATTTTATTTTGAAAGAAAAAAGTTTAATTCTAATTTTAATATTAGCATTAATAGTTCGAATATCTCATTTATTAAAAAATTTTCCTTTATGGTGGGATTCTTATGTTTACATTGGTATGGCCAAATATATTTACAGTTTAGGTCAAATTGGCTTGTGGGAATCGTTGAGACCACTTGTTTGGCCAGTAATATTAGGTTTTTTCTGGAAACTAAACTTTCCTTTACTTTTAACAATTAAAGTATTTGATGTCATATTTTCATTAATTTCAATTATCCTAGTTTACAAAATCTGTGAAAAATATTTTAGTAAAATCACTGCTGATTTAGCATCATTAATATTTGCTATAACACCTCTTTACACTGTATTTGTAGGTTTGGCATTAACTGAACCTTTATCTTTATGTTTTGCAACATTAGCGTTATATTTTTTCTTGGATAAAAGTAAAAAATATCATTTATACTTTACTGGTTTATTTATTGGACTTGCATTTTTAACAAAATATCCTCTTGGAATACTTTTACCTGCATTTATTATTACCCAATTATTGAGTTCTGATTATAATATAAATAATGTTCATGAGAAGTTTTTTAGTAAAAATAATCTTTATAACAAGATAAAACAAATCACCAAATTAACTTTATCTTTTATAATCACTATTGCCCCTTACTTAATATTAAATCAAATATTATATTCTAATATGTTAGAACCTTTCATTAAAGGAACAAGTATCATGAATACTCAAACTTGGCTTTATTCTGGGGATGTTTGGTTTTATTTTACTGAATTTATTCATGCTAATAAATTGTTTTTATTTATTTACTTTGCTTTATTAATTTTCATTTTTAAGAAACAATGGAAAGATGAGAAATATTTGATTATGGTGATCAGTTCCGCTATGATTATTGCTTACTTCTCTTTTTCAGTGGCAAGAAAAGAAGTTAGATACATGACTTTGGCATTACCTTTTTTATCCATTTTAATTGCAGACATTGTTTATTTAGCTTATTCATATTTATCAAAATTTAGAAAAGCGATTATTAGGCCTCAAGCATTATTATTTATTTTTACAGTTTTAATTATTTTAACTCAATTAGATGTTGCTAATAATTTAGTTTATGATCATGATTCTAGTCCTATAATTGATAATGATAATTTTGATGGTGTTGAAGAAGTTATTGCATTAATGCAAGAAGAAAATAGGGGTGTTGGTGTATTTGCTTCCAATCCAGCATTAATGTTATGTCTAGATAAAAGAATGATCCCTACAAGTAATATGTATGAGGCTTCTCAGATTTATTTATGGCAAGAAGAAAATTTTAATTATATCTACCTAGACAGTTGTGATTTCAGATGTCAAGATACCGATTTTGAATGTATTAATTCCACTGAAGAATTTTATAATCTTGTAAAATTTAACAATGAATTAGTGTTTGAATCAAATAATGAACAAACTAGGCATACTTCGACTTATGTGTATGATTATAACTGCACTATCCAAGTTTATAAGAAGTATTAAAATTTCAACTAAAAAATATGCTTCTTTTAGCATAACATTTTAATATAACTATAATAAAGTATATTAAAATATATACTCATATAATTTAATTAAGTTTAAAAATATTGAAAAATTTAGGTAATAATTTAGAAAATGATTGATAAATTAAAGGAATATATTAAATTAATTCGAGTCAGGCAGTGGTATAAGAATTTAGTTGTATTTTTAGCACTTATTTTTAGTTTTAAATTATTGTCTTCTGTTGATCTGATTAATGTTATTTTATCTTTTTTTGCAGTATCTTTTATGGCTTCTGCGTCTTATATCATTAATGATCTGAAAGATGTTGCTAAAGATAAATTACATCCTGAGAAATGTAAAAGGCCATTAGCAAGTGGAAAAGTAAGCAAATTAGAAGGATTATTATTGTTTACACTAGTAATAACCTTATCATTAGCAATTGGGTCTCTTCTTGGAAATAATGTGTTGATATTATTGGGGTCATTTTTTGTATTGAACTTGTTATACACTTTTATGTTAAAGAAGATTATGTTTGCAGACATATTAGCAATTTCTTCTTTATTTGTATTGCGGGCAATTGTCGGAGCTTATGCAATCTCTTTGTCAATTTCTCCTTGGCTAATCTTATGTCCATTCTTTTTGGCATTATTTTTAGCAGTAGCAAAACGAAGATCTGACTTGATTTTACTTAAAAATAATCATGGTGAAGAACATATCAAAAGTAAAGGTATTTTAACTGGTTATAATCTCAATATAACTAATTCTTTAATGAATATCTCTACTACTTTATTGATAATTTCTTATGCATTATACTGTTTTTTAAGTAATAAAGAAATATTGATGTTTACTATCCCTTTTGCATTATTTGTGATATTTGATTATTATAAATTAGTATTAGAAAATTCAGAAATTGTAAGACAACCTGATAAAATAATTAAAAGTCCAAGTTTGTTAATTGGTTCATTATTATGGTTAGGTTTTACTGTTTTATTATTGTACTTGCATATTTAATGTAATTAAATGGGAACATATCAAAATGAAATTCATAAGAAAATTTATTCATCGTTTTGCACCATTAGTATTTGGTGAGGTTACTGCATTTGGTGGTTTTTTCTTTTATGGGCTTGTTCTTTTATTCACATTAAGTATTGGTTTGTTTGATTTATTTATCTTATTATTATTTGGTTTTGTGGTTTCTGCATTGTTAACAATTCTGGTCAGAACATTTTATTTCAAAGAAAGGCCGAATAAGGTAGAATATTCTAATTATCTTGAAAAGATTGATTCTTCATCTTTCCCAAGTTTACATACTGGAAGAATATTTTATCTATCTTTTGTAATTAGTTACTTTTTCCAGAATACTTACTTGACTGCTTTGATGATTTTTTTAGCTGTGATTACTGCTTATTCCAGGGTATCTCTTAAGAGACATGATTATTATGATTTGACTGGTGGATTTGTGTTAGCAATAGTTTGTTTTGGGTTAAGTTTAGTTATTTTTTAGGGGTCTTTTTTCAAATTAAGTTAATAGAATTAATATTGTTAAATTGAAATATGCATTATCTCTTTATTTTTTTTTCCTAACTTTGATGAAATCACCTAATGTTAATCCATCAGAACTTTTCTTATTAGAAGTAAATTTTCTTAATTCATTATCTTTATCATCACTGTCTTCATTTTTGTTTTCAGAAGTATTATTTTTTACTAATTTCAATAATTTAACATGAAACATTCTTTCTAATTGTCTAGCTGTACCAATTCTCATTTTAAGTGTGCCATTTTCCCATTTTTGTAATACACTTAATCTTTCATTAATGGAATTAGCAAAATCTTCTTGTTTCATATCTTTGTCTTGTCTAATCTTTAGGATAATTTTATTATAGTCTGGAACCAACTCATATTCTGGCCCTTCTATCTTAACAGTTTTTCTTCTGAAATTTTGATTTTTAGAATCTTTTGAAGAATAATAATTATTACTTTTGACAACTTCACCATACTTAGTACAATTACCACATACGTTTAATTCAGTACCTTCGACTTTAGCTCTTCTGAGCCTATCCTCTTTACCACACATCTCACATTTAGGCATATTCTATCTAAAAAAAGTACTTAATTATAAATGTTTTTCTTTTTGAGTGTATGTGTTTGTTAGTCATTAATTAGATCCCCAAAAACTTTATATAATTGGTGAGTTGCATTTAATGCATTACATAGGGAGGTATTTAACATGAAATTAATTTTATTAGGTGCACCAGGCAGCGGAAAAGGTACTGTTTCTGAATGTTTAGTTAAAGAGTTTGATTTGAAACATGTTTCTCCAGGAGTTATTCTTAGAGAAGAGATTAAGAAAGAAACTACTTTGGGTAAAGATATTAAGGCATTTGTTGAGAGAGGAGATTTAGTTCCTGACCAATTTGTTGTAGAAGTTGTTAAATTAGATATTAATGGAAAAGATAATTATGTTTTAGATGGTTTTCCAAGGACAATTGTTCAAGCAGAATCTATTGAAGAAATAGGGGTTGACCATGTTATTGAACTGGAAGTTTCTGAAGATATTGTAATAGAAAGATTTTCTGGAAGAAGAGTTTGTCCGAAATGTAATGCTGGTTACCATATCAAATTCTTAAAACCGGAAGTTGAAGGTGTTTGTAACAAATGTCAAACTGAACTTATCCAAAGGAAAGATGACAATCCTGAAATTATTAAAGAAAGATTTAGGGTATACCATGAAAAAACTCAACCATTGATTGATTACTATAAAAATAAAGGTATTTTAGTTTCTGTTGATGCATCACCTGTGCCGAAAGAAATGTGTGATAATGTTATTAGAGTAGTTAAGGAGTGGATTTAGTTTTTTTCTTTTTTTAATTAATAATCTAATAAAACAAAAAATAAATAAAAAGAATAACTTACTTTATCCTTACAGCTTCTAAATTCTTAGGTACAATTGTTTCAATCCTAAACTGTTTATGTATGGACGATGCTAAATCTAAACATCTTGATGCTTCACCATGCTGAATAATCACTTTTCTTGGAGTTGGATTACATCTTTTAATATAATTCATCAACTGTCTCCTGTCAGAATGGTTAGTTATTTCTACTTTATGGACATCCATTTTTATGTTCATCATTTTTACTTTACCATTCTCCATTACTTGTAGTTCGGTTTCACCATCTCTGATTCTATGGCCTAAACTACCTTTTGGTTGGTAACATGAAAAAATTAATGAATGTCTTTTATCTTCAGACAAATTTTTCAAATATTCTACTGAAGGTCCTCCTGCTAACATACCAGAAGTTGCTAAGATTAAACAAGATCCTTCTTCTAAAATGATCTGTTTTCTTTCTTTTTTAGATCCTACTCTTTTGAAAATTTCTGATAAAAAAGGATTATTTTCTTTAGCAAAAATTTGTTCACGAATATTTCTGTTCAAAAATTCTGGATAAGCTGTATGAATTGCAGTAATGTCCCATAACATTCCATCAAGATAAATTGGGGCGTTAGGTATTTTACCTTCACGTATTAAACGTTCCATGATAACCATAACTTCCTGTGCTCTACCAGAACCTAATACTGGCATTAAAACTTTTCCACCACGTTCAAATGTGTCTTTTATTACCTTTATCATGTATTGGTCAGCTTCAGCTTCAGCCATCACATTAGATTTTCCACCATACGTTGATTCAATAATAATTGTTTCAACTCTTGGGAATTTTGTATTTGCTGGTTCTAAAACATTAGTTCTTCCATACTTCATATCTGCAGTATAAACTAAATTATGTAATCCATTACCTAAATTTAAATGGGCAATTGAACTTCCTAAAATGTGTCCTGAATTGTAAAATGTTAACCTTACGTCTGGTGTGATGTCAGTAACAGAATCCCAATTAAGAGGGATTGTATGTAGTACGAAGTTTTTTACATCTTCACTTGCAAAGATTGGATCATTACCTTCTCCTCTTTGGATTTTTATCATATCTAAATGTAATAATGCGGAAACATCTCTTGTAGGTGCAGTACAATATACTGGCCCTTTATACCCAAATTTGAACAAGTATGGTAATAATCCTGAATGATCAAGATGTGAATGTGATAAGATTACTGCATCAATTTCACTTATGTTAAATTCAGGGGAATCTAGGAATGGATATGCTTCAGGTCCATCAGTTGAAGGGTCAATACCACAATCTAATAAAATTCTTGATTCTGGTGTTTGTAATAAAATGCAAGATCTTCCTACTTGTCTTGCTGCTCCTAAAAATGATGCTCTAATCCATTCATGTTTTTTCTGTCTTAACCAACCGTCATAAATTCTGTGCCCTGTTCTTGCTAAGAACTTTTTTCTATAATCTGCATTATCATAAAGAACAGATCGGATACTTTCAATTAATTTTGATTTGATTGGTGGGACCCTTTTAATTACTGGTACCCAGAAAGTTTTTTCTTTAATTTTATTAAGGACTCCTCCTTGTTTACCAATAATTAATCCTGGTTTTTCAGCATGAATAATTATGATTGATCTTGGCGGGTCAAAAATAAATTCTTGAGCTCCTGCTTCTTTTGGGATAATTTCTTTTAGGGTTTTTTCTGCTTCTTCCAAAGGCATACATATGGAGGGGTCTGGTCTTAACTCAATTCTTTTCTTGAATTCATTAACGAGATTTTTAATGTCTCCTTTATTATCCTTTAAATATTTCTTATCTTTAGTGTAAAGAACAATGTTAGCTGCTTCAAAAGTTGCTTCAGAAATAATGTTCTCGGGCAACTTTTTTAATATTTCTTTTAAGATATCTGCCATTTTTATTACCTATTTTGTATATTTCAAATTTTTTAGAATTTTTTTCAATAACTTGGCTTTAAGCCAATGTTAACTTTTTATTATTTTAAACTATCAAATTCATAATTTTTATTTTTACCTCATTTATTAATTTCCACTAATAACATAAATTTAACTTACAAAAACTAATTTTTTAATTTAATATAAAAAAAAATGTTAAAAGAAAGGTATTTCTTTTACCTTACAAGCTATAAACTAGCTCCTTTTTTAAAACTTTCTCAATTTTATGTTTATCTACCATTACAATGTCGATTCCATTACCTGATGCACTATCTCTTTGTAATGCTGCATTAACAGATTTAATTGCTAAGTTGATTCCTTCTTTACTAGACATGTCCGGGTTCCAATGACTTTCTAAAACTCCATAAGCAAATACTGATCCTGAACCAGAAGATACGTAATCTGAAATTTCAGTAACACTTCCATCTGGAAATAAATCATATAAATGTACGCCTTGTTTATCTTTACCAGCTAATAAGAAATGTGCTACTGCTGGAAACATTGACATTCTTCGTAATGTTGAATACAATAAACCACCTAACAGATTTGCTGCTTCTTTCATTGTAGCTTTTCTATTAGTCCTTACTTCTTTCAATTTTAATTCTGCTTTGATTAATTTTAAAAGTAACTGAGCTTCAGAAACTGAACCTGCAATTGTTGCTGCAACATCTTCTGTAATGATATGAACTTTTTTTGCTCTTTTATCAACAATCATAGTTCCTGCTGTAGCCCTTGTATCTGCTGCTAGGATGACTGCATCTTTACAGACAATTCCCACAGTTGTTGTACCTGTTTTAAGCATATTTTCCATTATAACACCTTAAGAATCTTTATTGTACTAGAACTCTTACTATGTTTTTAAAGTTTTCTGTTTTGTATACTCAACTTTAACTTTAATTAACGAATATTTCTTAAATATGGCCATATTTTGATTAGTTAAATGGAAAAAGTAAATTATATCAATTCAAGGGGGTTAAATTTAGTTGGTAATCTTTATATTACTAATCCTCATTCTAACTCTATAATTATCATGTGTCATGGTTTTACGGGAAATAAACATGAAATTGGTAGATTTGATATTGCTGCAACCAAATTTCATGATAAAGGATATAATGTTTTAAATTTCGATTTTAGTGGCTCTGGCGAGAGTGATGATGATACTTTGACTGTAGGTAAGCAAGTTGATGATTTAGAAAGTACAATCAAATATGTTCAAGATAAAGGGTATTCAAACATTGCTTTGTTAGGTTTAAGTTTAGGTGGTTTAGTTTCTTTGAAAGTTTATAATCCTAAAATTAAATCTTTAGTTTTATGGGCGCCTGTGACTGCAGCTCATAAGAATTATTGTAACAGATTTAATACAGAACAACTTCAAGAATTGAATGAATCTGGTTACATTACAAGAACAAGAACTAAAGGAGTAAGGAAAAAAATTTTAATTGATCCACAAATTATTAAAGATCGGGAAAATGTTGATCAAAAATATTTGTGTTCAAGAATTAATTGTCCGGTATTAATAGTTCATGGTGATCAAGATGATAGAATCCCTTTACAAAATTCTATCGATGCTTTACAATATTTTCCTAAAAATTCTAGATTAGAAATCATCTCTGGGGCGGACCATTTATTTTTTGATCAAGTGAACCAGTTTATTGATTTGTCAGTTGAGTGGTATAAACATTATTTTCCTATAAATTCTAGTAATTAATTCAATTTACTGCTAAAGGGGAGTGACCACTCATAAATTTAAAAATATGTTTAATTATTTTTAATTAAATGGTTGATGAACTTGATTATAGAACTAATTTAGAACTAATTGCTTTAGCTCATTCTCTTTACGAAAGAGACCGTAAGTTAGAAGAATTGATGGGTGCTAAACCTGAACATAAGTCTGGTTTTTTGATATCTGAAATTCAAAAAGTTTCAGATAAATATCATGAGTTAGCAAGGGCTAGGATGATGCCTTCTTTACAAGAAATTGGTGATGTTTTAGCTAGAAATAATGTTGTTCTGGAATCACGTGCATTTAAAATGCATATTGAAGGTGTTTTAAATGAATATTGTGGTGAGTTAATTAAAGTTCTTGAACCTGATGTGAAAGATAAAAAGTTAGAAGTTAGGGATAAAAAAAGTACTTCTATGAATGATTATGTTATGGCAATTTATGAAATTAATAACCATCAAAGTTGGTTTAAAAGAAATACTGAACGAGAATTAATCTCTTTGTCATATTATACTACTCCTAATCCCTATTGTAGATGGGGTAATCGGTTAAAGATGGATGTTATTGTTCATGATAATATCACTTTTGCAAAAGTTGAAAATCAGATTAAAGTTCTTAATGGTGAATTAGCAGATAGAAAATATGTTGTCAGTGTTGAGGACATCCATTTTCGTGGTGTTGATGTTAACTCTCCTAATAAAAGGAAAGGTTATGGGTCTTTTAATAAAAAAAGATTTTAAGAAATTCTTTTAATTATTAGTAACGTCTTTTATTGTTCTTAGAATTGTTGTACACATACCTTTTTCAAATCTAAATCTTGGGAAATATTTTAATGCTGCACATAATGTATGATCTTGAATCCAATCCATTTTGTATAGCATATTCATTAAAGTTTGTTCTTTAACAACTGCAGTAACATCAGTTCTATTATCTTCAGGATTTTGATAAATATCCACAATCTCTCCTGTTTCAATTCGGTTGTCAGAAATGTATAAATCACTGTTACCAGTGTTGTCTAATACTTTGATTCCGATTTTAGAATAACCTAAAAATTTGACTACAGCCAAATAAGTGTGATTGCTGTTTAATGTATCAATAACTCTCTTTTTCCCAGGGCCTGACATGATTTCATCTATGGTGGAATATTTTCTAAATTGACTCATTTTTTTATTACGTTTGAGTTTGATTTAAAAAAGTAATGGAAGAAAAGTTTAGTTGAATTTTTATAACTATCTGTTGTTGTTTTTTCTTTATAATCTAAAAAATTCATATTCTGTAGCATATATTTATAAGTGGTTCACAGGTCTGAACATACATGATAATTAAAGGTCATGAATTTCCGGAATTTAAAGTACAAGGTTCTTCCTCTCGGAGAGCTATTCAATTTCGTAACGATATTTTTGCAAATTTGAAAAAAATAGGAGTACACGAAGATGATATTATGATTAAAATGGAAACTGTAGCAATAAAAAAAGTGCAAGCTGCAGTGTCATGGTATTTTGATAATCAACATCTATTTTTTAGTTATAATAAGTTCAATTTTGTAGGCAACTTATATGTTATCTCAAAAGTAATCAAGTTTGAGACTGATGCTTTACTTAATAATGAAAAAACTGCACAACAATTTACTGCTGATTTTGCTGAAGATGAAGATATCTTACAAGAACGTAAAGATGCTAGGAAACTTTTAGATGTGACTGATAATTGTTTAGATTTAGAAGAGATTAATAAGAAATACAAATTGTTAGCTAAAAAACATCATCCTGATAAGGGTGGTGATACTGAAGATTTTAAAATTATTAATAATGCACACAAATTGTTAAAACGAGAATTATGTCCTTAGCCTTTGATTGTCTTTTTTTCTTTCTAATCCTGCTAATTTAAAATATTTTTCAATTTCTTGTTTTGGGTTTAACATATCATTAATATTGTGGTACCAACTTTTGATATAATCAATTGGTGATCCTCTTGTTTCTTGATAATCTCTTAAATCTTGTACTAATCTATCTCTAAGTTGTGGTTCTCTAATTTCTCTATTTAGAAAGACCATATTTGCTGTTTTATCATCATTCATATAACAAAATAATCCTGTTGGGATCGCTATACTTAATGCTAATACTGATTTTGTATTATTAATTATATCTTCTAATTTCATTTTAATGTGTTTTAATTTGAAAACAACTATTTAATGGTTATCATTGAAATTATCAATTAATCCTAGTTAAAGATATTAAGGCACTAATCATTTTTCATTTTATGAACATTTTTATATACTTAAGTTTCTTTTATTATTATAATGAAAAAATTTCCATTTATTAAAATTGAGGATAAAAATTATCCTACAGTAATTATGGGTGAAGACCATTTTACAGGGTGGTTTAAGAAATGTAAGAAGTATGGTTCTGAAGATGAAAGAGAAATTGCTTATAGGGCCGCTTTAAAATCTGCGTATTCTTTAGGGGTTAGAGGGTTCAGTATGTCTCCACATCCAACTTTAATTAAAGTCTTAAAAGAATTCAAAAATGAACATCCAAAAATTGTTTGCATTTCAAATCATCATTGGCATACAAATTATTATTTGGGTGATCAATCTTTGTGGTTAGGTGAAAATCTTGAAAGATTAGAATCATCAGAATCTTTTTATTATGATAAAAATCTGATTAAATGTAGTGATTGGTTTAAATGTACAAATTTAGAAAAAAGATTTTCTAAAGAAGAAATTAAATCTTTTAGGTTGGATGAAAAAGAGTATCAACAAAAATTAGATCAATTTAGTTTTTGTGATTTTTTTATAGTCGGAAATTTAGGACGAAGTGCTTTAATTAATCTTGGAAGAGATGATATTGTAAAGAAAGAAATTGAACTGGTTAGACAAAAAGGACTTGTACCTATCGGGATGTGTGAAGGTGGTGGTTTGACACTTTCAAAGTATGAAAAAATGAATATTGCTGGAACATGGGTCTGGATAAATAGGCATGATTCTTGTCCGAATTTAGGTTATGCTCTGGAAATAATTAAGAAATCTAAAAAACCAATCACAGTATATAAAGTTTTTACAAGTCCTGATGGATTTAATTTAGATAAATCATTATCTTTTATTAAAAAAATTAAACAGATAAAATCAATTGTTGTTGGTGTAGATAGTAAAGAACAAGCAGAAGAAACTTTTTCTAAGTTGCATGAATATTGGAATTAAATAATTTGGTTTATTCTTGTAGGGGATCTTGTAAATTAATTATTTCCATTATCATCGATGTATAATGGGTAAATTTTGTATAAACTATCTAATTCTCCAGTTAAATTATAATGGTCAAATGGGTGATGATCAAAAACTAAACAATCAACGGGGAGGTTAAATCTTTTTCCTATTGCTTTTTCTATCTTTCTTTGAACTTGTTCTGTTAATCTACTTTCTGTTTGAGCCATATGTACATAAATATCAACATCCCTTGGTTCTCCAAAATAAAATTTACTCAATTTATGATTATTGAAAACAGATCCAAAAAGACCAATCCCTTTTACTTTATAATCTCCTTCATTGAGACCTAATTCTGTTACAATTGATTCGATTTCTTTTTTAATCTCTGAATCATTAACTAACCTGTACTTTTTTTTGTCTTGGTCAGTATTACATACTTCCCACATATTATTTGGTCTGTTAGTTTCAAATAAAAAACTAATCAATTTGTCTAATGGTCCTTTCATTTTTATTTCCGTAATTGTAATTTTGTTAATTAAAATTATTAGAAACAGGTCACATTTATAATGTTTGCTATTGGTTAGTGACAATGTGTGCCGGTATGTTTAATCCTAAACAATTTGTTGCTAGAATATTTTGGCTAGTTATTGGTCAGTTAAGATATGCTTATACTTAATTAAGAATGGGTTATTTCTCTAGCAAATTTATGTGGCTTGGAGTAATCTATCATAACCACCTTCTGTTTTGTTTAACCAATTAATTAGTAGCTTAGCTAAGAGTGTTAATATTATTCCTGTTGCAGGTAGGGGGAGAACTTTTCCAGTAATTGCAGCGGCTCCTATGACAACCCTATCTCTTAATTCTTTTTTTTCAATAAGTTTTGTAATTGTTTTCATTTCAGGTTCGCTTTTTTGTAAAAATAAAATGAATCTTTTAATTATCTCTTTCTCACTTAAAATTAGATTAAATAGTTTGTTAAGTTTTCTTTTAGAATTTGGAATCTTATAGCTTCTAATAAATTTATTAATTATTTTATCTTCAAGTTCTCTGGTTGCAAGTAATTTCACAAGTGTTTTTCGATTTGATCTAAAAAAATAATGGATTTTTCTCAAAGCAATATTTATTTCATCTTTTGAGTACAAAACTGGTAATAAAAGCAATGAAAAATATTTCGCTTTTGCACGAATTTTATCTTTAAAGGACATATAAGTTTCTAATCCATATAACTCTTTATCAATAATGCTTATAATTACTTTAATAATCATATTTGAAGCAAGTGAATATTTTTCTAATTTTGTACTATGTTTAAGTAAATCTTCCCAACTTTCAGATCTCTTTAAATCAGTGGCACATTCAACTCTTTTAATATCATTTTTTTCAAGAACATTAATAAGTAAGTTTAGTGTTTTTTCTGTAAAACTCCCAACTTCTAACTTGGCCCCTATAATTTTTAAGTCATGTTCTGAAAGAGCTTCAGGAAAGTATAACTTTTTAATTTCTCTATTTGAAACTTGACTCATTTTTACATTCTATTTTTTTATTAATTATAAACATTACGTTATGTAACTCATACTTTTGGTTCAAATTATGAAGTTTTTATGAGAAATAGTACGTAAAATTTTTTAGTTCATTTCCAGTGGTAATATTCTCTCTCGTTTCATTTTTTCTGTTTTTTGATTTACCGTCCTGAAATATGGTTTTTCTCTAAAATGTTTGTTTAATTCTTCACAATTTTCTATCAGGGAATATTCTAAAGTTTCATTTTGAAGAATTTGACCAGTTGCAACTAGTTTTTTTGCTTGTTCAATATCTGGATCTGTTTCGTAAATTATTGCTGTGATTTTACAACCTGCAAGTGTTAGGGCAGTAGTTCTGTGGCTACCATCTAACATAAAATATTCTGCTTCGGGATTTAGGTTTTCAAATCTTTCAAATCTTTCAAGAAGAGTATCATCTAAATATTTTTTTACAACATCTTTTCTTATGACTGGAACAAAAGGTAATTCTTCTCCTAATTTACATTTAGTAAAATATTCATTTAGAATGCTATCATTATAAACAGGATAATCGTTTAAAGTTATGATCTGGTTTGGAGTTAATTCTATTTCCATGCTGGTTTGAAGAAATTTGAAGTTTATAATTCTTTTGGTTATTTACTCTTAATCAGTAGTTATTTTGATTGTGCTGTTTTAAATAAAAAAATTACTTATCTTTTGTATGACTTTTCCCCTAAATTTTTCTGCTTGAATTTTGATATCTCCATTTTCGTACATTTCTAAGACTCCTCTAACAGGGTCATTAAAATTTGACAATTTCATTAAATTCTGTTCTTCAACAGTTATGATATAATCTGCATCATTATAATGTCTTTCTTGAAAATCAGTAACTTTCCCATCCTTGACCATAAACCCGAACTGTAATGTTGTTTCATCTGATTTAACTAGGTTTATGTTAATATGTGGTTCACCTAGAAGAAACTGAAAAATTGCAGGCACTTCGCTTAAATCAATTTGGTCAAGATTATTCTTAAATGCTTCTGTATAATCTTCAGCCGTAGTACCAACTTCTGGGTTATAAATTACAGTAATGCTGTCGTTAGAAGCTAAGATTGTAGTAGATAAAATGATCCCAATGAAAATTAATATTAAAATTTTCTTCATAGCTAATGTTAGTTAGATATCATATTTAATCTTTTTGGATAAATAATAAATTATTTGTAAAAAAATCATGTGTTTTCTTCGATAAAACTTAACTCAACATTTTCTATATTTTCATCTTCTTGTAAAATACATTTCCATTTTATTTCAGTTCCTGTTGTTACATTAACAACCAAAATTGCATTGTTTCCAAAAGAATTTCCTACAATCAGATTTTCATAATCTTCTAATGCTGTTCTAGCATCTTCAACGCTCACTCCATCGATAAAACTGACCATGAGTTCACCTTCTATGTATTCTGCCCCATCCGCTATAAGATGTTTTTCCCATTCACCACAGTAACCAGTTGTGATATCTGTGCTGCAAGAAGTAAAAATAAACGAAAGAACTACAATTCCCAAAAATAGGATTTTTATTTTCATAATAATAATATCTGTTATGTTTATATAAACCTTATGATAACTTTAAATCAAGTGGGAGCTTTCATATCTTTCTATGTTCCAATGCAAAATATTTATTAATGTTAAAGATTTAGGTAACTTTGTTGAGATTGAAGCAATTGATAAGGATGGTAAAATTGGAAAAGATAAATTACTTGAACAATGTCAATTTTTCTTAGATCTATTTAAAATATCTCAAGAAAATTTGGTTTCAGTTTCTTATAGTGATTTATTGTTACAGAAATAAATTGTACTTCTTTTTTAATTATATCTGTCATGCAAGGAATATTAATCTTGAACGATGAAACATTGATATTTTGAAGAATTAAGTTTTGGCAAAAGAAATATGCCCCCGCCGTGCGTATATACTAAAATTCCGGGTCCCTTAACAATACTTCTGCACTGCATATATATAATGCATTGAACTATTTAATGGCTTCTATTCCTTAGCTTGTTTCCAAAGTAATGAAAAGAATGTTTTGTAAGTTTCTGCAAATAATCTATCTTTAATTAGCAAACCATATGGTTGCTTTCCGTAAGTTATCAAGAAAAAGTAATCGTTTAATACTCCGTATTCTGTACTGGTTTTTGCATCTAAATATCTTACTTCTGTCAATGGCATTTTTTTCCTAATTGGGCCCCACTTTTCATTGCCTTTGTTGATTAATATTTTTAATTTAACTTTATCTTTGATTCTTTTTTTATGAACAATTTCTAAGAAAAATCCTTCTAACTTTTTGAATGATTCTTTAGGTGCAGACGCTATGAAATACTCATCACCTTTTTTCCAAGAGTTAACTATTTCTGTGTAAAGAGATTTTATACCTTTAATTCCTGAATAATACTTATAATCACTTAGTTTTGAAAGTTCGGTTGGTTTTATTTTTAATTTAGAAATAAAATCAAGTAACTGCTCTTTTTCTTTTTCTATTTTTTTTTCTTTTTCTTCAAATAAGTTTGATAATGTATCTGGATCAGATGCACGATAAACTTTGATGTTGTTGACTATTTTAAAATTAACTAAACCTTTTTCTAATAAACTTTCTAAGATCATATAAATCTGTGAACTTGGGATTCTTGTTCTTTTACAAATCTTTCCTGTTTGACTTTCACCGTTCTGTTGGAGGTCTAAATAAGTTAAAGCTTCTCGGTCATTCAATCCTGCAGATTTAAGTGCTTCTAAATTATTTATCATTGTTGCTACTAACTAGCTTAGTAGCAATTATTTATAAACATTTCTGTTGAAATTGTTCTTGGGTTGTTTTGGGCAGGAGGAAAATAAATGAATATTGCCAGAACCGCACGTTTTCATGGATTGGAAATTAAAAAAAATGATGAATTTTATTATTCGATTGAAGAAAAAATTTTAGATAAGTACTTAAAAAAAGATGGTTATAGTGAGATGCCAAAATCTGAAGATTCATACGATTTTTCAACTGTTTGTACAGAGATTTTAAAGCTTTCATTTGATCGTATTTATATTGCAACAAAAGGAGAAATAAAAAATAAAAGATTTCTTTGTCTTGGTTGTGGCTCAACAGATTATAATACAAATCATATAAATTCTCGTTTAGCCTCATCTTATTATAAAAAAGATCAATCTAATAGATTATTTAGGTCAACATTTGAACCTTGGATCCCTAGAATTTTACTTGAATGTGGTGCACAGGTAATTGGGGTGGATTATGGGGGTTTACGTGGTGAAGAATTTGAACATTATTCTGTAAATTTACTTGAAAAAAATGTTCTTAATATGGTACAAGATGGTTCTGTAGATTATGTGCATGTTGAAATGTTATGGAATTCACCATTATTAGAAGAACTTGTATGTCAGTCTCATGGGACTTCAAGGAATTCAGGCTACATTCTAAGAGAAAGGCTTCTTCCACAAATTGAATGTGTGTTAAAACCGACAGGGATATTCTTAGATTTTTCTCGTGGTGGTAGATTAACTTCTCTGTAGCAATCCTATTGTTTTTGTTAATGAATTTTATAATGGAATTATGTGCCCCTGCCGCGTATTAAAGCTTTAATTAGGTGAAGAGAATTGTCAAATGGGTACCTGAATTACAGCATCGAATCACAACCTTTATTTTGGGCTTGGCACCGAGTTAAAGAATATATGCGCTCGCCGATCGCCTTCAGATTATGAAGGCGTATTACTGCAAATTCAGTTTTTTATAAGTAAAATAAAGGTAAAGAAATTTATAAGCTCTTCTATTTCTTTACCATTAATCCTTTTTCATCGACAGTTAAATATAAATAGGCGACAATTATATTTAATTAAATGTTAGAAAAAGTAAAGCAATTTGTTGATAAATCTCTTGAAGGAAAGGGTAATGCTCATTATATAAGAACTATTTTTTGGATTAAAGAGCTTAATCCAGGAGCAGATGAAGCATTATTAATTGCAGCTTATTCTCATGATATTGAACGTATTCTTAGAAAAAAGGATAAAACCAAAACTAAAGAGTTTGACAAAGGGGAAATATTGGTTAAACACCAAGTTAAAGGTGGGGAAATTATGTTTGATTTTTTGGTTAAGAATGGTGCATCTAGATCAATGGCCAAACGAGTTCAGGATCTTATTTCCAAGCACGAGGTTGGAGGGACTGCAGATCAAAATTTATTGAAAGATGCAGATGCAATAAGTTTATTAGAGAATAATGCTGAAAAAGCAATACGTTTAGTTAAAGATCAAGATTTTCCAAAAGAAGAGGTCAAGAGAAAGTTTGATTTGACATATGATAAGATTACTTCTGAAAAAGCAAAACAAATTGCCAAACAATTTTATGATAGAGCAATAAATATGTTGGAAGCTTGTTAATATTGCTAGGCACTAAAACTCATTTGTAAAGAACACTTTCTAGGCGAAATTTTAAAAATTTTTAACGTTTCAGAAAGTGAAAAATATGCCCTCGCCGAACTGCACAGAAAAATGTATGCATGTTCCAGATTTATATTTAACCCATTTTCTCGATGATGAATCTGTTTATAATTTTTGTATATCCCTATGATATACAAAAATTAAACGAAAGGTTTAAATAATCTGGTTATATCAATTGATATAATGGCAGCAGAAGCAATTGAGATGGAAACTGAGAATATATTAAGATACCCTCGCTTAGATACTGTTCTTATGGTTGAGGATTTTATTAAAAAACATGATGGTGAATTTAAGAAAATTAAATTGTGGGAATCTTTACCTAAGAAAATGATGTATCAAACTTTTCAAGTGATAATAAATTATTTGCTCTACTCTCATAAAATTTCAATTGATTCTGAGGGAAAATTAGGTTGGGCTTACTATCCAACTAAAACAAGAGAGTATGCTGCAAGAACTGATTTAGGTAGAAGAAAATGAAACTTGAATCTACACTCAGGTTTGCAGATGATAAAATTAAAGAAGCATTTTACAAACTTGAAACTGGTGATGATCAAGAAAGAGAATTGTTTAAGTTAATTAACCAGGCGATGGATAATCTTGAGGAAAATGCTTTTTGTGGTATTCAAATACCAAAAAAGTTAATTCCAAAGGAATATTTACAAAAGTATGACGTGAAAAATATTTGGAAATATGATTTACCACGCGGATGGAGATTAATTTATTCAATTCTTAATGAGGAGATAATTGTTGTTAGCTTAGTTCTTGAATGGTTTGATCATAAGAACTATGAACGAAGGTTTAAGTATTAATATTTTTCTTATTCTTTAAAATTTTATTGTTTTAGAAAGTTAAAAATATGCCCCCGCCGGGATTCGAACCCGAGTCACCGCCTCGAAAGGGCGGTATGATAGTCCGGACTACACCACAGGGGCAATATCAAACAATCTGTTTTTGCCTTTTATTTATATATCTTTCTGTAATTTTATTTTAATGAAAAACCTTTTATACCCTAAACTATTCTTTGCCACTATGAGGATATTTCACCCTAAACATGATAAAATTGATAAGTTTAATATTATCATTTCAAATTTAATCAGAGCATTAGTGATTATAGCTGCATTTGGGGCTATTTTAACACAGAGATGGTTCGTTTTTTTTATTTGCATTTTAGCGATACTTTTTACTTATCTTCCAGATTTAGTTAGGAAAAATTATGAGTTTTATATTCCACCTGAGTTTGAAATTATTATGGTGATTTTCATTTACTTCTCTTTAATTTTGGGTGAGGTTCATGGATATTACGAAACTTTTTGGTGGTGGGACTCGTTCTTACATGCTGGTTCGGGTTTAGCATTAGGTGTAATTGGATTTTTATTATTGTTAATGCTTTATGATGAAAAGAAAATTAATGCTTCACCAATTATTTTAGTAATTTTTTCATTTTGTTTCGCTTTAGCGTTAGGTGGTTTATGGGAAATATTTGAATTTTCTATGGACCAACTAATCGGGTCAAACATGCAAAAGTCAGGTTTAGTTGATACTATGTGGGATTTGATTGTAGACGCTTTAGGGGCTTTTGTTGCTTCGGCCTTGGGTTGGTTATACCTTAAAGGTGGTCAGCCATGTTTTATCAATAGAATAGTTTACAAATTTGTAGTTAAGAATCCTAAATTATTTGGTAAATTAAAATTAAAAAGAATGAAATGTTAAAAAAATTAAAGTTTTAATTCATCGTCTTCTTCTTCTTCACTATCTCTTCGGATAACTTTAACTGCATCCATACTCACAGTAATTGGGATTGGCACTGCAGCTTCTAGAAGTTCAACAACAATCTCTTCTTTAATTTTATTTACTCGAGTAACTTTCGCATTTTCACGCTTGAAAGGTCCTGAAATAATTTCAACAATATCATTTTTTCTGACATTCATTTCAACTTTAACTTGTTCAAGCATATGCTCAATTTCTTGATAAGGGATTTCTTGAGGTAATAATCCTCTTGCGTAAGGTACTTTTTGTAACGCCATTTCTGCATCTCCTTTAGATGCGACTTCAACAAAAATATAACCACGCATACCATGCGGTCTGATCACTGAATAAATCTCAATTTTATTTTCTCTAGCAAGTTTAGCGATCATGTAATCTACAACCTGATCTTCTCTGTTTGCAGCAGTTCTTACAGCATATATTTGACTCATTTTTTATTTACCCTAGTAATAATTGTTTTAACATGAATATTACAAATCCAATGGAACCAATGATTGCAGCACCAATACCTGTAATCTTAGTAGTTGTCAAGTATTCTTCTTTATTAGGTTTCCTAGTAATTTTTAATACTCTATAGGTTTCCTTCAAGAATTTCTTGATTTTCACCATTTTGGTTTGATGCACAGTTTCCATTTTTAAGCTAAAACAGGGGGTTTGTTTATAAAATTTTGCATTTTTAGGCGCTGTCCCAAAAGAGATTAGCTATGATCCACCGAATAACTTTAGCTAACTTTTCTAAGTTATAAGTTATTACTTTCCATCCAAATTCTCTTTTTTTCATATAAGGTATTTTACTTCTTAATCCT